>JAEEGL012193784.1_pt1 | contig 14540 bp, 9 predicted proteins | sample 9134231 | NCBI WGS metagenome assembly JAEEGL01 (sample SAMN16246548, study PRJNA631951) | gut metagenome | biome: gut microbiome; feature: rumen; material: fiber-attached | host: Bos | place: Iran: Karaj | collected 2018-10
CAAAACCATTATTTTGGTGGCTATGGAGTGAGTGTTCACCTCTTCCCATTCCGAACAGAGAAGTTAAGCCTCACATCGCCGATGATACTGCACTTGTTTGTGGAAAAGTAGGTCGCCGCCAATCTTTTTAAAGGGAATCACTAAGGTGGTTCCCTTTTTTTTTGTTTTGCAAAACTAACCTTTTTTTTGACGTTTTGTAAATTTTATGTATGTTTGCAAAAGGAAACAGAAGTGTATGTGTAATTTAGTTTGCTATAATATAGTAATTTACCACCCTGTATGGTATATCGCCTCTTGTTTGCGGGAAGCTATAGGGACAATTGTAAAATGTCTTATCTGTAGGGAACCGCGTGTGGATATTTAGTCACAGCGATGTTTCCTGTTTTTTTATTTTATTATCTGTCAGATATATCTTTAACCCATTAGAAAAAACAAATTCTTAAAATCTTTACCCTATGAAAATTGCAAGAAGAATAATCATGGCAGTTACCATGCTGCTTTGTGCAGGTCTTTGGTCCTGCGAGGAGACACCTGTCGCTCCGGGCGACGAGCCTAACAATCCCGACAATCCTGACAACCCCATCGCTTTCGAATGGGTTGACCTGGGTCTGCCGAGCGGTCTGCTATGGGCTTCGCAAAACGTTGGTGCCACCAGTCCCGAGGACTATGGCAACTACTATGCATGGGGAGAGACGACTACCAAATCGTACTATAACTGGAACACCTACCGCTTCGGTGAGTATGCTGCATTTACCAAGTATTGCACCAATACTTGGGGTCTCAACGGCTTTTATGACAATAAAATGACATTGGAGCCTGAAGACGACCCCGCTACTGTCAATATGGGCGGCGGAGCCCGCACGCCGACCAGCGTTGAATGGGAGGAACTGCTTGCCAATACCACAAACACATGGACTATACAGAACGGTGTGCATGGTGTGAAATTCACGGCTCCCAACGGCAAAAGCATTTTCCTGCCTGCCGCTGGCTACCATCGCTTTGGTGATTTGATAGGCGATGACGGTGGCGGCTTCTATTGGTCCAGTTCCATATATGCGGAAGACAATCCTGCTTTTGCGTGGATTTATTTCTTCGCTGGTGATGATCGCCATATGGAAGGCGGCAGCCGCGAGTATGGCTACCCGGTTCGCGCTGTGCGCGGCACTGGCGGCACCCCATCGCAGGGAGGCTTCGACCAGAACGGCGCCAGCAACGCCCTCTTCTCGGTGAGCAGCTCCAAGAAGATCCACTTCAGCCGTGGCAACCTCCAATACCAGGCCTCGACCGGCACGTGGCGTTTTGCCGAGAGCCAGCTGGACTTCGTTGGTGATGCGAACGCCGCTATCTCCGCCACCAACAGCGGCTGGATTGACCTCTTCGCCTATGGCACCAGCGGATGGAACAGCGGCGCGACAGCCTACCAGCCCTATAGCGCTAGCTGGAATTTCCAGGACTACCTGCGCAACGTCGACCTCACGGGCAACTATGCCGAAGCCGACTGGGGCTGGCACAACGCCATCAGCAACGGAGGCAACCAGACGCACATGTGGCGCACTATGACCGCCGCCGAATGGCAGTATTTGCTTGGCCGTTCCGGCAAGTGGGGCTTGGCAACCATTGGAGGATCCACAAGGGGTATGATTATTCTGCCCGACAACTGGACAACACCAGGTGGCCTGAGTTGGACAGCCGGTAACGGTACGTATGGATATTACGACGACAACATTTACACCGCATCCCAGTGGCAGCAGATGGAGGATGCCGGAGCCATCTTCCTGCCCGCTGCCGGCGACCGTGATGGCGATGAGGTTTACAATATCGGTTGGAGGGGTAACTATTGGTCGTCTAGTCACGATAGTGAAACGGAGGATTATTCCCTTAGGGGTGTTCATTTCGACGACGGTGTTGTATTTTGTCCCGCAGGCGACAGCCCGCGTGTCGGTTACTCGGTACGACTTGTCAAGGATTAATCTTCAATATCCGATGGATGCGACAGATTATAATGGTAGTGATGTCAAAATCTGCACCGACGAGAAATACTGCAGGGTTTAGCCCACTCTAAACTCTCCCTGACCAGGTTTTCTTTCTACCTATGTCTGATTTCAGGGCATATAAAAAAAGGCCGCAATCTGTTGCGGCCTTGTGCATCGTTAGGAATAATTGCTTATTTGCCCATACCAACGTGGGTGGTGCGAATTTTCATCTTGAGTGATTTCCCATTCTTGAGTACGCAGTCGAGTTCGACGAGCACTTTGCCCGAACCGTCGTTCTCGCCGGTAACTTTTACTGTGCCGCTGGCAAATACAGGCTCGTTCTCATAAACCACACCGTCAATCTCTCCACTGGCGCTGTTAACGGAGCCTCTTCCAATCATTGTCAGTACTTCACCCGAAAAGGCTATTTCGTAGAATTCCTCGCTTGTGGGGTGGGCAAGGTCAGTGGTTGAGTTCCAGTCACTGTACTCTTCATTGGAACGGATGTGGAAATGGTCGAAAGTGATTTTCGGCTCGCCGTTGACTGAGGTGTCCTTCGAGAATGCGTTGAGCATCGTGAGGCTCGGGTTGTATATTTCAACAAAGGGTGTCATCTCATAGGTTACGCCATCATATACGAGGGTGTTGTCGGCCAATGGTTCGGTTTGGTCGGTTTCTTTTTCATTGCATGCGGCGAACATAAGTGTTGCTGCCAGTGCTACAAAGCAGTATAACAGTCTTTTTCTCATTTTTTTGGGGTTTTAGGGTTAATAATTACTGCATTAACGCAGGCGTTTCGTTTTTATTGTCCAGTGGGGAAAAAAGTCCGGGGTATAAAAAAACTTTCATCTGTTGTCAGATTCTGGTCAAAAAATGTGTATATATATATTGTGAGACCCAAACTGCCCATACTGCTTCTATTACTCCTTTCTGCCGCCGCTGTCGCTAATGCGCGCGTCCCCTTGCTCGTATCGACCTCTGGATCTCACGACAGCCTTCTCGTGCTTAGGGGTAGGGTGATGTGCGACGGTCGCCCGGTGCCCTATGCCTCTCTCCAGCTGCAAGGCACCTCCTTGGGCGTCTCCTGTAACGACGCCGGCGAATACTTGTTCAAGGTTCACCAGACTCATGTGAACGACACGGTGCTCGTCCGCTCGCTGGGCTGCGTCAGCCTGAAGACAACAGTAGCCCGACTGCTGAAAAATGGCGACATCCGCCTTAAGGTACATATTGTTGAGCTGAATCCTGTCGCGGTTTCCGATTTCCGCTCCGCGCGCCATCTGCTGCTCGCTATCGTCAACCGCATCGAGCAAAACTATCAGCAAAAAACAGCTTGGTCTACATTCTTCTATCGCGATTGGCGCTCTGTCGACGGCGAGCTTTACCTCTTCGACGAGGCCGTGATGAATGTGCGGCGCTGTCCTTATTCGCAGTATGCCGACAAGCGGGCCTACCTCCTCGACCCGTCGCGGCGCGAGATGGAGAGCAACATCAAGTCCCTCCTCCGTCACCGTCTCGTGGTGTGCGACCGCAAGCTGCTCGAAACCAAGATTGTCAAGTCGCGCGGATGCGACCAGATGTTTGTCTATTCCGACAACGAGGACTTTTTCGACCCCGTGGCCACCCCGCAGGCTAGCTACGCCCTCGCCGGCCGGATGCTGAAAGAGCACACTTTCGAACCTATCAAGACCTTCTCCGACAACGGCGAAATCTACTACCTCGTCCGTTCCGTAGGCCCTTGCCGCAACTCTAGGGAACGTGTGCGTTACGAATACACCATTCGCCGCAGCGACCTCGCCCTCGTGCGCCTAGTCTCCTCCCAGCAGCCGCTTCGCACCCACGCTCCAAGGGAGGTATGGGTCAACTGGTATTACAACTCTATGGTTGTCGAGGCCGACTCGTCTGTGTGGACCTACGATGTGCGCGACGGCCGCTACACCCTGACTCGCTACTACCACACCAAGTCCTTCCGCCTTGAGTCGCGTGGCCGCGGACGGGACGATATGGTGCAACACTGGCGTCAGTGTCTCGACTGGGTGCTCACCGACTTCAGCCTCACACAAGTCGATACCTCCGAAAACCAGGTGTCGGTCTCACCCCAGCCTCTCCCCAGCGCCTTTGGCGGCAGCGATTTCGACTCCGGTTTCTGGGGTCACTACAACACCGTCCCTATCGATTTGCTCCCACTCCAACTCCTAAAAGAAAAATTCCATTTGCCATGAAACCACTTCCTTTTCTTTTGTTGATAGTCTTTTGCCAACTCTCGTTTCTCAATTTGTTCGCCCAGCAGCCTGTGGCCGATGCCGACAGTGTCTGGATGGAGGGCCGTGTCACCGACGCTACTACTGGCCTGCCGCGGAAACTCTGCGAGGTGCAGCTGTTGCAGAACAACGAGACCAAGGCTCTCGCCTTTTGCGACGACGATGGCTACTATACCATCGGCTGGGTGCCGGCGGGTTTTTACACACTCTCGGTGATCTCCGACGGCAAGACTCTCCACTACGCCGAATTCCAGCTGTCAAACAACGCCATGGTCGACATCGTCCTCATGCCCGACTCCGTCAACCTCCACCCCCTCCGGCCCGCCAGGATTGTCGCTTCTGCCAACAACACGGCTTACATCCCCATCTCGTCGCCCGACGACCCGCGCCTCTGGAACCTCAATGGCGTGGAGGCTCTCTGGGAATCGGGACCCGCGGCCAATATTAGTGGTCCGGTTCCGCGGGCGGTCGGCTTCTTCGATCCAGGCTCGCTGGCATTTTGGAGACCTCGGTGGCTCGACGCGCCGTTCCCGCATACTGGTAAGGCCGCCGCGAAGGATGACGCCGAAAAACGTAAAAATGAAAAAAAGAAGGATTCTAAGTGAGCCGCGCATACTCTTTCGGCCGTTAGCGACGTTATAATGCAAACTGAGGAATGATGGAACCCCACAACGCTTTTACCGACATGCTGATGCGCCACCGCGACATGCTGTGGCAAATGTGTTGGAACCGCTCTGGCGGAGACCGCGACCGTTGCTGCGACTTGCTGCAGGAGGTCTCCATCGCGTTGTGGGAGAACTTTGGCAAGTTGCGCCCCAACGCCTCCGCGGCGCAGGAACGCGCCTGGATACGCTGGCAGGCGCGGTCGGTATTCTATCAAATCGGACGACAGCGCAAGCCGACTACGGTGCCGCTCAACAATGCTGTTGCCGACATCGCTCCCGACGATGACGAGCGGCGACGCAAAGAACTTGTCGACGATCTCCTGTCGGTGCTCGACCCCGACGAGCAGCGTATGGTCGGCATGTATCTCGAGGGCTACCACGGCGACGAGATAGGCGAGCGTATGGGCATAAGCCGCGACAACTACTACCAGCGCATGCATCGCGCCGTGCGCAAGTTGAGGCGCCTGGCGCTGGTCCTTCTCGCCCTGCTGTTCACATCGGCTGTGGCCATTGCCGTCGTCCCGCAGTGGCGCCGCGTGCTCTTCGAGGGTGTCAAGCTCGATGAAAGTCCTTCCGATACTGCCCTGCCGCAACCCGATAAAACTCTCACGGCCACCCCTTCCTCCGACACTGTCGCCCTCCCGGCCGAGGAGGCGCCCGACGGCTGCTGTGGCGCACGCCACATGGCCGAGCCTATGGAACTCCTGCCCCTGCTCAACTTTGCCGACATCCTCGACACATCTGTCGAGACTCTTGTAGCCTTCCCTGATCTGGACAGGAATGAACGGCTTACAATCTCGGTCAACGGAACACGCCTCACCATATCCGGAGCCGAGGGCGAGTTGGTAAAGATTTACGATATGGGCGACAGACTTGTGGCGGCGCAAAGGGCAAGCCGTTTCATCCCCATCGACCTTTTCCCGAACACCAATGTCTATTCGGCCGACCGCTTCCGGTATAAAATCCAGATAGGCAACCGCCCCACATTGTTGCTTAGTTTGTGACCCCGAAAAAAAAAGAGAGTGCCCGCGTCAAAGCGGGCACTCTCTTTCTGGAGCGCAGGCTTCCAGCCTGCAAATAAGGATCACTGTCCTTTCTGGAGCGCAGGCATCTTGCCTGCATATCTGTCCGTCTATTTTTTCACAAAGCGTCTTATGGCGTTGCCTGTGGTGGTGATGATGCGTGCGAAGTAGTGGCCGGGGGGCAGTGAGCCGATTTGTATATGTGTCATCGTTCCGGTGTTGCGTCCGCCTTGGTTTGGCTCCACATTCACGCATTGTATCTTGCGTCCGCTCATGTCTATAATTTCCACCTGCTGCACTCCCTCCGCCTGGATGTTCAATGTGTTGTGGGCGGGATTGGGATAAATAGTCACCTGTCGGTCGGCAATCGCTTTCTCCTCTATGGCGAGGTGGGCGCATGACCATGGAATAATGTGGTTGCCGCCATTGCGGTAAGCGTTGACTACAGACACAAAGTCCTCGCCGTATTGGTTTCTGACCCAATAGTTGACATATCGGTCGGTGCCGCCGCCACTGTGCCACACACAGTGTATATCCTTGGGTGCCACTCGTATCGTCACTGAGTCGCGGTCGGCGTTCTCAAGGTGTGCTGTGCCGAAGACGAATCCTCCGCTTGACTCCAGCGTGAGGTATGCCCCTTCGTCCCAGCCTGTGAAATGGCTGTTGGTGTTCTCCATAACCACTGTCAATTCGCACATCTCTTCTTCGTCAAACGCCACCTGCACCACCTTCACGCTGTCTTTCTCGTCGCCTTGGGTGAAGACTATGTAGGCCACCCGCTCGCCGCTGTAACTCATCGGGGCCACCTCCAGGCGTACCCATCCGGCTCGCCCAATGCTGCCGTGCTCCAAATTGAGCCATTCGGCCGTGGTGGCGATGTCGAGCGTGGCGTTGTTCTGCTCGTTGATGCCCACCAGCAGCGAGTCGGTGCCGCCGCCAGCCATGAAGGTGAATAGGCTGTCGCTGGAGCGCAGTGCGTAGTCGGGCACTGCGCCGACAAGGCAGGCGTTCTGCATGTTGAAGGTATAGGTGACGTTGCCGCCCACGCCTCCAACTCCGGGACTGATGGAGTCGACGGGATAGTAGCCGTCGCCGGTGCCGCTCCAGCCGAAGTTGAAGTGCATGTATTGCCGCGAGTCGTAGCCGTCGCAGATAAAGCCGTGACCGCCTTGCGTGGCGGCTCCTGAATAAAGTATGGGTCGTCCCTCGTCAAGTTCAGCGACGAGCAGCGCGCGCCAGCTGTCGTTGGTGTAGCCGTAGTTCTTGAAGCATGCCCTCATATTGGGGCTGTAGTGGAAATAGTCTTTCATGGCGTTGTCCATGCTGGAGTAGCCCGACTGGCCGACGATGCCTAAGGCGCTGCTGCCACCCGATTCCGCGGTGCCATAGTCCATGGACATGCCTACACCGCAGTGGTACATCAGCGTGGCCACGGCCATCACCTCTTCAGGTGTGTCGTACTGCCAGCTGCTGTCAGGCATGTTGGCCCAGTCGTAGAGTGTATGGCCGAAGTCGGCGCTCTCGGTGGTTCCAGTGCGTGGAGGATTGTAGCTGTAGCTTCCGCATCCAAAAGCGGGGTAGTTCCAAAATTTCATATACATGGCCAACGCCGTAGCGGCGCAGCCCGTCACTGTTCCTGAGGGACATAGTCTGTCATAGGGGTATTGCTGGTTCCAGTGCGATGTGATCAGGGGTCCCACACCGTCACTCTCTTTGCTCGTGCTGGCGTGTTCGATATCGCACCTCTCAAGGCGACGCCATTCCGCCGTGTCGCTGGCATAGACGGCAATGGTGGCCTTCTCCTTGCGAGCCATTCTGACGGCCGCGATCTGCTCCTCGTAGCCTCCAAGCCACTGGCGCAAGGCCGGCGGCAGGTCGCTGGGGTCTAATCTTCCCGATGTCGAATAGCCGAGTATGGGCCTGACACAGTCGTCGGCTGCCACAAGCACCCATCCGCCCCCTTCGCGCTCGAAGAGGTAGATGCCGGCATAGTGCCAGTCCTCTGTGTGTCGCGTCAGCTCTACGGAAACTTTTTTGCCCGTCTGGGCCGACATGAAATTGGTGGCCACCGTGGCGGCGCGCTGTGGCGTGACTGGGTCAGCTTTCACCGTGGTGATAAAGGTGAATAGTGTCGCGATGGCGACTAAGGCTCTTTTTTTCATTGTACTTTAGTAAAAACGTAAACTCTGCTACCCATCATTCTCTCCATTTCCGGACTCTGCGTGTCGAACGATATAGTCTCGGTCTCGGGGTCGTAGATAAACTCACTGGTATCGCTGGTCTCGTCTTCATATATCATGGTTATCAGTATCTTGTTGCCGTCTATAGCGTATGTGAATTCATACGTCTGGTCCACATGTCGGTTGGCGGCAGGGTATAGTGGCACTTCAAGGACTGCCATCTCAAAATACTCGCCGTTCTCTGTGTCCAGAAAGTCGAGCATGCTTTCAAAACTAATGTTCATGGCTATTCCTTGCTGGTAATAGGTGTTCTCCATAGTGCAGCGCCACGACGTGCCCGCCAGGTCTTGCGCTGTCAGTACTGCGGTGGGCTGTTCTGTGTCTGTAGGCTTTTCCGGTTCCTTCTCGCACGACGAGAAAGTGAAACTTAGAACTGATGCCATCATCAGCACCGCGAGTTTGAGTGTTTTTTTCATTGTTGTGTTGTTGCTTTTTATTAATTATGGTGGAATCTATAATAGAATGTTATGGTTTTCTGGTGTTGGGCCGAGAGCTTGCTTTGGCCGTTTTGCCGGAATCAAAAATGACTTCACTCCCCTCAAATCTTACATATATAATTATATAATACACATTTTTAATCCCAAATCTGACAACTCCAGTCTTTTTTTTCATCATTATATACAATAAGACGTTTTAAGGCGCTAAAATCTTACAGAAGGCAAAAACTTTTTTTTGTGTCAGTATCGATTTGTTCTTAGGCCCCGAAGAAGGGACTGTGCGTCATGGCGTCGGGCACAAACGTTTTAGCCGCTTGCATAACATGTAGCGGTATAGGTCTCTATAGAGTACTCTACCCTTAAGTCAATATGCTGCGCCTCGTCCCCCTCCTCCGCTGTTGCGTTTTAGGGAATGAGTAATAATAATGAGTAATAGTAATAATGCGTAAGGTAGACGAAAAACTTATTTCGTGTCAATTTGCCGTAAGCGTTCCGCGCCCCAATTCGTGAATAATTCGTGGCGATTCGTGTTTAAAATCTTAATTCGTGGCAATTCGTGTTCCGTTTAGAACATATACCCCATCTTGATGTATAGGTTGCTGACTTTGGCGTTGTCCATTTTTTCGAAGGCGGTGGCCCAATCGATGGAGAGGACGAAGTTGTCGTTCATGGCCAGTTTGAGGCCGCAGCCACCACCCCAATGGGGAACATATAGGCCTATCTCGTTTCTGTAAGGGTTGTATTTGTCAGGTATGGGAGTTGTCGCTGTCTGGGCATCGTAGGGCTGGGCGACCATACCGACATCGACGAACGGGTTGAACCCGATGTAGAACTGGTTTTTGCCCACATTGAACTTGATGAGCTGGGTGCGGAGTTCGAAATTAGCGAAAGCCACACCGGGGGCAAGGATGCGGTTGCGCATGATACCGCGCACCGAGTTGGCACCGCCAAGGCCTTCGTAAATCACGCGCTGCATGTAGAGCTGGTTGAGGTAGGTGTTGAGATAGAAGGGACTGTTGCCAGCGAGGTTGAGCTGGGTGCCGACACGGTAAGCAAAGATGAGGCGCCCGGGGAGAATGGTGAGATAATGACGCCAGCTGGCGTTGAACTTCAAATTATTGAAATCACCATCAAGGTCCGTATAATATGTCAGGAACGCGTCGGCATGGATGCCGCGGGTGGGGTTCTGCTGACGGTCGCGGGTGTCGAAGGTAACACCGCCGTGCAGATAAGGATGGATACCCCCATCGGATTCGGCGCTAGATATGAAACCGGCATTAACATAGTGGTCGAAGAGCGTCACCGTATCGGGCAGATAGTCCTCTTCATCGCGGGTGAATCTGTTGAGGCGCTCGACGTTGACAGGTCCAACACCAAAAGAGAGCACGCCGAGACCGAGATTCCAGTACCACGGTTTTTTGATTTCACCTTGCAGGTCGGCACTGAAGCGGAACAGGTCACGACGGTACTTGTAGAAGGCGCGGGTGATATAGGCAGGATCATCCTGATCTGAGTAGGCTGGTTCATAATTGCTGTTGTAACCGTTGTAGCCGTAGAAGTCGCACATCTGGTCGGGCAGATAGGTCAGGTCGACGCTCAAACGGTGGTTCGGGATAAGGTATTTAGAGTCATACGAGGTCCTGAAAATACCAAACTTCTTTGTGGTGTAGGCTGCTTCGGCATAGAACGAATGCAGATACTCGGGATAGGTCGACCCGTCGCCGAAGTAGTAGATGTTGGTCAACGCACCATACTGAAACCCCAAGTCGGCATCGAACGCCACGCTGGGCAGCACACCGAAATTCCAGCCCGTGCGGACGTGCTTTGTGGTGTCCTGTGCCGATGCGGTAGCAGCCGTTGCAAGCAGCATTGCCAACACAGCGACACCGGCAGCTTTCCGCTTTCCGCTCTCCGCTCTCCGCTCTTTAGGTTTGCGGAAAATGAACAACGCGAAAATCGCCAACGCCACAACCATAATACCTACGGAGATAAAGGTGTTGGTAAGACTCTGCGGTGCGAAACCCATCAGCAGCAGCACCGGGAATCCGAAAGCCAACGCCGGGATGGTCTGAAGTACAAGGTTGTTGGCGGCGGGTGTCTCGAAACGCGGATCTATCTCGCGCAGCAGAATCATACCGTTCGACGCCGTGCCTGTCAGCATGCCGAACATCGAGAAAAAGGCCTCGTAGGTGTAGTCGGGATAGAGCTTGCGGCAGCAGCGCAGCACATACCAGAATGTCACCAGTGCTCCGAGAGCGCACACCAGTAGCAGCGGCAGCCAGATGGCGCGCAGGTTGTGGAAATCGATGGCGGCGGTTCCTGCCACAATCATAAAGTCGAAGCAGGTTCCGGCGATGCGGTCGAGGGTATAGTTGTTGATGTACTCACGCTGCATCAGGTTGCTCTTGCGCAGACGGCCGATAATCCATTTCACCAGCACGCCGAACAGCGTGCCCCACAGGAAGTTGAAGCCCCACACCAGCGGCTTGAGCGTCTTCACTCCGAAGTTGCCCAAGTCAAGCTGCTGTATGCCGTACATCAGCAGGAACACCATAGCATAGACCAGCAGCACCAGGCAGAGCTGCACTGTGAGCTTGTCGATTGACTCCGAGTGCGGTATCTCGCCTTCCGACTCGTAGTCCTCGAGCGTGTACTTCTCTACGTAGGTGCCGTCGGCCACCTTGAGTTTGCCTCTGCGGCGCAGCACATTCATATACACCACACCGACAAGGCTGCCCACAATGAATCCCATCGCGGCTATGCTCAAGCCGAAGTCCTTGCCGAAGAAGGCGATGCCCTGATCTGCGGCCCAGTCGCTGAAAGTCACTCCGAAGTTCAGAGCCTGTCCCGGTCCCTGACCATAGCCCATAGGCAGCAGCATGCCGCCTGAATAGAACATATTGGAGCTTTTCCACCACAGAAACAGCGGGATGGTGATCAACAGTCCCGCCAAACCTTGCAGTATGTATGTGCTGGCGGTCACTGCACCGGTCTCGACAACTTTCATTGTTGTGGTTGAACTCTTGATTTTCTTGTTTTTCAACGCCATGGCTACGAAGCCCAATCCAAGGGCGTGATAGGTGATGATTTCCATCACGTGGCGGTCCACCAACTCGTTGAAGAAGTTCAACGGCTTGAGGCACAAAATCAGCAATCCGGCCAGCAGCGCCGACGGCAGCAGACTGCGACGGAACAGCGGCACATTGCAGCGGATAAGGTTGGCGACAAGAAGGGCGGCGATAATGAGAAACAGCTGTATCAGCCATGCCCACGACGAAATATCAGCAAATGATGACATAGTGTGATGTATAATGTTAAATAACTATGAAATAATAAGATGTGTCGATGTCTGTGATTGAAAAACTTTAACTATAACCTTAACTTTAACTTTTAGTTTGACTTTTATCTTTAACCTTTATTCAATTTCCACATTTCCATATTCCCACAATAACGCATTCCCACATTCCCGCATTCGTGTCAATTCGCTATAAGCGTTCCGTGAACCAATTCGTGAATAATTCGTGGCAATTCGTGTTAAAAAAAAGTCAATTTGTGTTTTTAAAGTCGTTTCGTGTTAGTCTGTTGTGACTGTTTCCTCAGCAACAGGAGCCTCGGCGGGAACGGCCTTAGCGGCCACAGTTGCCTCTTCGGCAGGCTGCTCGACAGCCTCAGGCACCTCTTTCTTGAAAGGCAGGCCCACATATTTCAGCGTGTTGGTGAAATAGAGCGCGCAGAAAATGCCACCCAGTACCACCAGCGTGATGAGCCATTTCTTCCAGCAGGGCATCTTTTTGTCGGCATAGGGGTCGGGCATCTTCACCATCGGGTATTTTGCCAGGCTGGTCAGGGTGGCGCCAAAAGCGGTGTTGATGCGCACCTGAGCGTTCACAGCCCATCCGTTGGCGTTCAGCACCGGCCCGAGGTTGCGTTTGCGTAGCTTCGACCAAGCGATGAACATCGACGGACCCGACACGATGACAATAATCAGTGCGACAAGAATAAGGATGTTGTACCATTTTGCGAAGACAAAAGCTCCGAGTCCTGCAAGCGCGGCTCCGATGGCGCCCAAAGCCAAGCCGATGGCTGCGAAGATACCGGCGAATTTGGCTATATCGAAAGGAGTCTTCTTCTCCGCCGCCGCGGGTGCTGCTCCGTCAGCGGGTTTGGCTGCTATGTTGTCGGTGGCGGTGTCGGCCTTGGCGGTGAGGTCGTCCATCTGCTTGGCCTCCTTCTCGGCGGCGTTCTTGTTGATCTTGTCGGTGATGAATTTCCATAGTTTTTTATAGGGCGACCAGAATGCCTGGCGTACGGAAACGGGATTGTCGACAATCTTGGTGACTGTGGCGTCCCAGTCCTGACCAGAGCGGTCGTAGAACACGGCGTTTTTGCCGACGCGGAGATCGTCAACATCGCCGTCGGTCAGTGCGGCGACGATGTCCATCTCCACACCCTTCACCTTCGAGGTGCAGTGGCAGTAAATCAGATACATGCCGCTCAGCCCCGCCATGTCGGCGTGTTTGCTCATATCGCTTACTTTGACGCAGAGGTCGCAGCGGCGCTGGTCTATATATAGCTGTCCGCATTGGAACACAGCCAGCTTGTTGATGTCGCGTGTGTAGAAGTCGGCGAAGACCACGTAATTCTTCAGCAGTTTGTAGAAGTCGCGGTACAGGTGCAGGAACTTGTTGACCAGTTTTATATCGTTGTCTTCCTCTTCCATCTCCTTGTCAAAGTTCTCCACCTTGGCGGTCTTGTCGTCGGTGAGGCCGGTGACGTAGGTGTCGAGTTTGGCGACAACGGCGTGCCATTGGCTCTCGTCAATAGATGTGGCGTCAGGATAGTCAACCTTCAGGGCGAGTGCGCAAACCTTGTCGAAGGTGGCTTGCCATGCGGGGTTTATGGCGTTCGAGAGGGGCAGGAGGCACTCCTTGTTGGGACGCGCCAGCGGATAGTCGGCAATCTGGTCGGAGCAGGTCGCCAGGTTCTTCTCGCTGATGGCCTGTATCTTCTCGACTGACACGTCCACAGCCTCCGAGCAGGCTTCGTCAAAAGCTATGAGCTTGCAGCGCATAAAGAAGTCGTCCACTTTGCTGCGTATGGTGTTGACGGCGGCTATGGCGTCGTCGGTGTTGTCACCATAGGGACGCTGGTCGTTGACGGCTGCTGTGGCGTCGTCTTTGGCCTTCACTTTGTCGTCAAAAGCGGTTTTGGCTGCGGTCACGTCGGCAAGGGCGATCTCCTGCTTGTCGTTCCCGAGCGACTTCAGTATGCGTGAGGCGCTGGCAACGATGGCGGCTCCATCCTCGTCGGCTTCGTTGATGTCGGCAAAGGCTATATGGTCCTCGCCAAGCAGCAGTTTGTCCGCGTCCTTCACTGTGGAGGTGAGCCACTTCGAGGCGGCCACCACTTCGTTGACGCGTATCTTTCCGTCAGCGTCGGTGTCCATAAGCTGCAAAGTTTGCTCGTCGAATTCCAACCCTTTCACCGGACAGCTGAGCACCGTCCATAGTTTCTGGTCCAGTTCGCCTAGGTGGGCGATGTCAGCGCCCGAATTGATCGTTACGCGGGTTACGCCTCCGATTGACGCAAAGGTCCAATCGTAGCCTTTGTCCATGCCGGGAAGTACACTCTTCTTTGCCATAATGTTTTATATTAGTTATTTATAATTATTAAAATTTCATTGTAATAATGTGCAAATATACGAATAAAAAACAAAAGTTAAAAATTTTAATTAAAAATAGTTTTATTTAATAACAATAAACCAAAACTCGTACCATCAGCCATCAGCCATCAGCCATCGATAACGGGGCTGCCACGCACAAGTCTCCTCTACGCGCTCCACTGGAGCTTGTACCATCATACATCATACATCAGCCATCTTACATCTTACATCATTAACGGGGCTGCCACGCACAAGTCTCCTCTACGCGCTCCACTGGAGC
>JAEEGL013061507.1_pt1 | contig 14540 bp, 10 predicted proteins | sample 9134231 | NCBI WGS metagenome assembly JAEEGL01 (sample SAMN16246548, study PRJNA631951) | gut metagenome | biome: gut microbiome; feature: rumen; material: fiber-attached | host: Bos | place: Iran: Karaj | collected 2018-10
AAAATAAAGATTATTTATATCTATATTTATATGCTTTAGGTGATGTTGCGAGAAAAGAAGAAGGTATTAGTTATAATGTTATTCTTTTCCGTAATAGTAAGAAGAATAAAGAATTTGTTTTAACGAAGGCACAAGCTATTGAAACATTAAATAAGATTTATAAAGCTTATATTGATTTTGATAATATTAAATATATTCCGATAAATAATATTGAAAAAGATTACGATGATATTAGGGAATTATCAGCTACCATTAGATATGCTTGGGAACATTTTGAAAATAAAGATTTGTTTGATAAAGATAATGATATCGGTTATAGTGAAAATGGTTTTCTTGATGAATGGAAAGCTTCCCAAAAACTATCAAAGGAATTATTATTGTTTTTAGGAGGTAAAGATGATGAGTAATTATGAATTATATAAGAATTACTACATTCAAGCCTCAGCCGGAACTGGTAAGACTCACAATATTATTGAAATAATCAAGAAAGTAGTCGAGAAGGTTCCGCTAGAACGAATTTTAGTTGTGACTTATACAGAAAAAGCAGTTGAAGAATTGAGGAATCGAGTTCGGGAAAGAGTGGAAGGAATCGATGCAAGTTTAAGTGAGATTTATACCATTCACTCATTCTGCCAGAAGTCGATTAGGGAGTTCTGTGTTAGTGCTAATAAGCCAGTTAATCTTGATGTTATTTCGGAAAAAGCCGTTGTTTCTTTTGTGGAAAGGTTCATTCGTGATGAAGAAATCTTTAAAGATATTTTGAAGATTAAAAACCTTAATGATGACTTCAAAATGGATAAATTAAGGGATAATTTTGTCTCTGCTATTGGCAATTACTATTTAAATAAAGATAATCGTGAAGATGAAAGAATCATTAGAATGGAAAAAACAGACCCTTTATATGTTGAGGCATTTGTTTTAACTAGTTATGAGGATCTAAAAGATAAACATAATGATATCTATCAAATAGTAGAAAAGCTTAACCAAGAAGGAAGATCGGAAAAGGCTAAAGTGTTGTATCAACATATTAAGGATGGTTTTGATCCATATGGCAAACAAAGTGTCCTATATGATGATGTTAAAAAAGGTGATCTGAAAAATGATAAGGAAGCCCAAGATGTATATGATTATCTAATGAATATTAGAAAGTCAATGAGTGGTAGTTATTATACTTTCTTAGTATCTAAATATATTGATAGTCTATATGTTAAGTGGCAAGAAGAAAAAGCTTCATCGCAAGTTCAGTCATTCAACGACATGATTAGGACAGTAAGAGAAGAAATAGTTAGTGGTGGTGCCTTAAAGGATGCCATTAGAAGAAAATATGATTATGCGATAATTGATGAATTCCAAGACACTAATGGTTTACAGTGGGATATCTTTAAGAATTTATTCTTAGATGAATCTCATACTTTAATCGTTGTTGGGGATAAGAAACAATCAATTTATTCCTTCCAAGGCGCGGATGTTTCGGTTTACGAAAAGGCAATTGAGGATATCAAGGCTTATGGTGGCGAAGGGAAAGTATTAGAATACTGTTTTAGGTCATCAGAGGCAATCATTGAAGCAACCAATAGATTATTTGCGACAAATAATTTCATGGGGAAAGATTTCACTTTTTCTAAATACCCAGTGCGAAGTAATCCAAAAGATGATAAAAAAGCTTTATTTGATGGAACTACTTTTAAACCACTTTGGATTGTGAAAAATGATGATAACTTATCCGATTATGAATTTGCGAGAGTTGCATCATACGAAATAGTGAGGTGTGTTGAAAAGAAAGGAAATAAAACGCGTCTTCAAATAAGTGATGGAAATGGTGGATATCGTAATGTCACATTCCGTGATTTCACCGTTTTATCAAGAACAAGACCGGAAGCCTTAGCGATTAGAAAAGAATTACAGAAAATATCGATTCCTAGTGTTTGTTATAAAGATACATCGTTATTTACGGGTAAAGAGTGCGTGCACTGGATGGCTTTATTACAAGCTATTTGTACACCAGATTTCACGGGTAGAAATAGAAAAGCTTTTAGAAGAGTTCTCTTTACTGATTTCTTTGGTTATAGTCTTAAAGATATTCGTAGTGATGTCTTTGACCGTGATGATTTAAAAGAAACCGAAATGATAAATAAATGGCGAGATATTGCCTTAAGTGAAAGATATGAAGATTTAATTGATTCGATTATTGAAGATAGTAATATTGAAAAGAGAATGTCGGGACTAAATGATATTCAGTCTTTATCGATATATAAACAAATCGGTGATTATGCGATTGAATATTTATCAGAAAACCATAATATCGAAGATTTGATTCGTAGACTTGATGAACTACATAATTCTAATGATGAAAGTAACGAAAACATTAGTATTGTGGGAAGAAGTACAAACTTTGATGCTGTACAGATCATGACAATTCATGCATCTAAAGGTTTAGAGTTTCCAGTTGTTATTTTCGCCAGTAATTATTCTAATCCAAGTAATTCACTTGGTGATTGGATTAAGTGCCATGATGATAAAAATAATCCTTTATTAGTTTCTAGTGGAGATAAATATAAAGAAAAAATTAATATCGAAATATCTTCGGAATGGAAGCGATTATTCTATGTTGCATTGACTAGAGCAAGTTATTTGATGATATTACCCCAATATAATAAAATAATTAAGGAACCTTATAATTTCTTGTATCCAATTCTATCGGAATTTATGGAGAAGAATAAAGATTATTACGAAGAAATCATGGTAAGAGATGTAATTAGTGATAAGAAAGCTTCTTATGATCAAGAAAAAGAAATAGTTAAGGAAATCTTAAAAGCTGAAGAAATTGATAGTGGTAATAAAGAAAATCAAGATATAATCTTAAAAGAATTAATAAGAAATAAAAAGAATAAACTTGCTTATAAACATTCTTATTCCTCATTGTCACATGAAAGTCTTAAAGAAAGTCCTTTAGACCTTGATGCTGAAGATGATAAGAGAATTAAAGAAGGAGAAGAAATTAAAGATAATATCAGTGATTTCGACAAACGAGGAATCATCGTTAGTGGTAAATATGATAATACTTTAGTTCCTCTCGCATTCCCTAGTGATTATCCAAAAGGAGCTTTAGTTGGTACAGCTCTTCATGAAATATTTGAATTACTAGATTTTAATAATCATTCAGATGAAGATATTAATGATTTAATTATTAAAGCTTTTAATAATCAAGATTTAGAACTTAAAGATGAGTGGAAAGAAGTAACGATAGAAATGGTAAATCGCGTAATGAATGGCGTTTTACCGGTGATTGAAGGAAACAAGATGAAAGATACATTCTTCACTTTATCAACGGTTGAAGAGAACGACAAGAAAGCGGAAGTGGAATTCAATTTCAATTTCTTTGGTGAACATTTAAGAAATTACGCTAACGGATTTATTGATTTACTCTTTAGAAGAGGAGAATATTATTCGATTCTTGACTGGAAGAGCGATACTTTAAATGATGAAGATTTGTTTAATTATGGTGAGATAAGTGATTTAGAGAACCATACTAATAATAGATATTCTATTCAAAGAGTACTATATTCATATTGTTTAATCAAATGGCTTAAGAATTTCTATCCAAACAAGACGGAAGAAGAAATCTTTAATGACCATTTTGGTGGAATTTATTATGTTTATATCAGGGGCTGTGACTATGATTACACCAATGGTATTTATGCGAAAACATGGAATAGTTTTAAGGAATTAGAACAGTCCTTTAAAGAAATATTAGATAGAAAGATAGGAGGAAGATAAAATGGATTATAAAACATTTGGTAATTTATTAGTCAATAATCGATTTCTTTCTCCTATCTGGATTGATGTTGCCTCTATCATTGATGAAGAATTGAATGATAAAGAAAACAAAAATGAAATCATAGAATTATTACTTATTTATTTTTCTTTAATTGATGATGGAAATACTTGTGTTTCGTTGGATAAAGATATTTTTACAGCAAAATGGTTATCAAAATGGAATAATATTAAAATCATGCTGGAAGATAATAGATATTTCAAATTAAGTGAATTTGAAGATATTAAAGAAGAATCAATTAAAGATATTAATTATTTAGATTTAATTAATGATAATAATTTAAAAGAAATAATAGGTTTTAATAAATTATTTGTAATTAGTGATAACTGGCTTTATGCAAGAAAATATTATGAAGCAGTTGCGAATATCAATAAGAAACTTGATGATATTTTTTATCCATTACCTATGGCAATTAGTGATAAGGCATTTGATTATAAAAAAATAGTTGATGATAATTTTAACTTAACGAAGAAACAAGAAGAAGCAGTTGTGAAAGGATTTAGTCGCAATCTGATTATCACCGGTGGTCCCGGAACTGGAAAGACAACTTCTATTTGTTTTTTACTTCTTGGGTTACTTCTTAATGATTTAGATTATGAAGTATATCTTGCCTCTCCATCAGGAAAAGCATCAAGTAGGATGAAAGAAAGTATCTTAGGTGGTCTTAAATCACTAAATGATAAAGCAAAAGAGGAATACTCTGATGTTATTAAGAAGATAAGTAATCTTGATGAATATACTATTCACCGTTTACTAGGATATGATAATAAAACTAATGGTTTCATTAAAGGTGAGAACAATAAGTTTAGCGATAAATCAATTTTCGTTGTTGATGAAGTAAGTATGGCTGATGTCTCGATTTTTAGTTCTCTCATTAGTGCAATACCTCGGGGTGCACGAGTTTTCTTCTTAGGTGATAAAAATCAGTTACCATCAGTTGATAGTGGGGCAGTACTCAGTGATTTATTGAAATCTCCTAGACTTCAAGATTATATAGTGGCTTTAGATGAATCAAAAAGATTCACTAAGGAATCAAAAATATATGCCCTCGCCGAAGCAATCAACTCTGGTAGCACTTTGCCAGTAGAGAAAAAAGACTGGAAATCATATCGTGAATTTGAAGTTTCGGAAGTGGAAAAAGGAAATTATCCAATTTATTATTATAGTGATATTGATAATAATCAAAATGAAAAAGATATTATTGAATATATCATCAGTAAATGGGTAGATAAGTTCTATAAAGATTTACCAAATGTGGCGATGAATTTGTTGGTAGAAGAGGATTATTTAAATCACTTATATGAATATGCCAATAAGTCAAGAATTCTCTGTGCCGAAAATGAAGGCCTAAGAGGAACAACTGACATCAATAAATTCATTATTAAAAATATCATAAAAGATAAAAAAGATTTCACTCCTGGTGAAGTTGTAATGATTACTAAAAACAATAAATCTTTAGATTTATATAATGGAGAGACGGGATTAATAGTATCTTTTAAAGGTGATGAAACATTATATTTCATGATTGAAAAGAATACTAAAATAGTAGATAACGATGGCAAGCATGATAATTACATTTTTAAAATTGGTAGATTTGTTTTCTATCCAATTAGGTTAATTGCGAAAAGTGATATCGATTATGCTTTTGCGATTACAATCCACAAATCACAAGGATCGGATTATCCACAAATCCTCGTAATTTTGCCGAAGAGAGAGGGACATCCTTTAGTAAATCGAGAAATCATTTATACGGCGATTACGAGAACGAAAGGAAATACTTATATTTTATCTAATCAAGAACGTCTTGAAGAAGGTAAAAATAGAGTAATTACTCGGGATACCAATATCAAATAAGAAAGAAGTTATGATTATTTTGTGGCTTCTTTTTTATTTTGTAAAAAAATTTTTTAAATGTAAACGTTTTACACTTGACATGTATTTTTTAAAAGGTTTATAATAAGGTATAAATCTTATGAAAGCAAAAAGATTAATAAAAAGTAAGGGGAAAGTTATGAAGAAATTCTTTAACGCATATTACGCATATTACTTTTATTGTCCAAGAGGAATTGTGTTTTAATTAAACATATGATCTTGGTCTTTTGGCGTTCAAGAGACTATACATAAGTTAGTTACTACACAGTTATAGGTTGATAACAAGTAATAGCTAACTAGAATAAAAAAGAAAGTTTAGATTATTACTTGTTAGTAATAATCTTTTTGTTTTATATAGATATATTAATTTTGGAAAGAAAGATAAACTAATTTTTATAGGAGGGAATTATGAGTATTTTAAAGAAAATTTTAGTTTTAGTAGTTTTAGTCTGTTCATGTTTTTTAGTAGTTGGATGTAAGAATGGTGATGAAGTAAAGGATGATATCATCCCGATTAATAAAGAAGAAAAGATTAAAGTTGGTATTTTACAACTTGTGACACATGCAGCACTAGGAGCTGCCAAAGATGGATTCATTGCTGGATTAAAAGAAGCTGGCTTTGAAGATGGAAAGAATATCGAAATCGTTTTAAGAAACCCTGAAGCTGATGTTCAAGCTATGAACCAAATGGCTGAAGAATTAGTTCGTAATTGTGATATCGTTCTTGCGATTGCGACTCCTGCCGCTACGGCTTTACAAACAGCCGCTGAAACTACAGGAAGAAAAGTTCCTATTTTATTCACTGCTGTAACTGATGCTGTTGATGCACAACTTGTTGAAAGCAATGAAAAACCTGGTGGAAGAATCACTGGTACTAGTGATATTAACCCTGTTACTGATCAAATTGATTTAATTAAAGAATTATTACCTGGCGTAAAGAAGTTTGGAATTTTATATAACATTTCTGAACCTAACTCAATAGTTCAAGCTCGTCTTGCAAAAGAAGAAGCAGCAAAACAAAATATTCAAGTGGTAGAATTAACTGCAACTGATGCTCAAAGCTTACCATCAGTTACTCAACAATTAATCAATGATGGTGTAGAAGCAATCTACTTACCAACTGATAACCTAGTAGCATCTAATATGCCAGCAATCGTTGAAAAATGTGAAGCTGCCAAAGTTCCTACTATTTGTGGCGAAGGCGGAATGGTTAATGCTGGTGGAACACTTACTTATGGTATTAACTACTTCAATTTAGGTAAACAAACTGCCGCTATGGCTGTTAAGATCATCAATGGCGCTAAACCAAGTGAACTTCCAGTTGAAACTCAACCTGCGGATGCTTTAGAAGTTACAGCTAATTTAGAATCTCTTGCAAGAATGGGAATTGAATTACCAGAATCATTAAGAAATAAGATCAACTAATAAGGGAATATATTATGGGTAATAGTATTTTGTATGCACTTATTGATGCATTACAATATGGTCTTCCATATGCAATGTTAGCATTAGGTGTATTTATAACATATCGACAACTTGATATTGCGGATTTAGGATGCGAAGGAACCTTCACCTTAGGTGGTGCAGTTGTTGGTGTTCTTGTAATCAGAAGTGTTAATCCGTTTTTAGCAATGCTAATTGGAATACTTGCCGGATTTTTAGCTGGTGTTGTGACTGGTGTTCTCCACACTAAGCTTAAAATTCCTGCATTGCTTTCTGGTATTATCACTTTAACGGGATTATTCTCCATCAATATGGTAATAATGGGTGGTGGAAATAGAACTACTGATGATAAAGGATTCTTTGAAAGACTATTCCAAAATTATAATGCCAACATTTATTTAAATGGAAAGAATACCGCGGGAGATAGAGTTTCTACTATTTATACTTCCTTCCAAAGTTTATTAAATAATATTTTTGGCACAACTGTGAATTACACTTTATGTGTAATTATCGTTAATATTCTTTTAGTGGCATTAGCACTATTTGTTTTATATCTATTCTTTGGAACGGAAGTTGGTATGTCGATTCGTTCAACCGGAATGAATCCACTAATGAGCCGTGCCCAAGGTATTAATACATCTTTAATGATTATTTTAGGTCTTGGTATTTCTAATGCGTTAATCGCTTTAGGTGGTGCAATGTTTACCCAAGTAAATAAATCAGCATCTAATACTATGGGTGTAGGTACGATTGTCATCGGACTGGCTTCAATCATCATCGGTGAAGCAATCTTTGGTAAAAGAACATTCAAGAACTGGTTATTATCAGTTACTGCCGGTGCGATCATTTACTACTTAATCATTGCGATTGCCTTAGCTCTACATCTACCTAACCATTACTTGAAGTTATTATATGCAATACTAATCGTTATCGTATTAGTAGTTCCATATATCAAGAAATTATTCAAGTCTGATAAGAAAAGAGGTGCACAAAAATGTTAGAAGTAATTAATGCATCAAAAACTTTTATCGTCAGCAATAATCATGATGATGACCGCTTAGCTTTACAAAATGTTAATTTAAAAGTTGAAGATGGTGAATTTGTCACAATCATCGGTGGTAATGGAAGTGGTAAATCAACACTTATGAACGTTATCGCTGGTGTCCATCCTCTTGATACTGGTACAATCTTGATTGATGGAGAAGATGTCACTAAACTAACTGAATATGAACGAGCAAAATATTTAGGAAGAGTATTCCAAGACCCACATCAAGGCACTGCGGGCATGATGAGCATTGAAGAAAATATGATGATTGCGAGCCGTAGAACTCGTCGCAAGAATCTAAAGTGGGGCTTCAATAAGGATTTAAGAAATGAGTTTAAAGAGAAATTAGCATCATTAAATTTAGGGCTAGAAAATCGTCTTGATCAAAAGGTAGGATTACTTTCTGGTGGTCAAAGACAAGCTATTACTTTACTAATGGCGACACTTGAGCGTCCAAATTTGTTGCTACTTGATGAACATACTGCTGCTCTTGATCCAAAGACAGCGATGGTTGTTTTAAATTTAACTAATGAAATTGTGACAAACGGTAAAATTACTACTTTAATGATTACACATAATATGAAAGATGCTATTAAATATGGTAATCGATTAATTATGATGTATGGTGGTAAAATTGTAATGGATGTTAAAGGTGAAGAAAAGAAGAACTTGACTGTTGACTTCCTTTTGAAGAAATTTGATGAGATGGATGATCTTGTTGTTAATGGTGAATTATCAAAATAAAAACAGGAGACTAAAATGAAAATATATAATTCAATTTTGGAATTGGTTGGATCTACTCCACTAATTAGACTGGAAAACATTGAGAAAGAATTAGGTTTGGAAGCAAAATTATTTGCGAAAGTTGAATATTTTAATCCCGGTGGTTCTGTTAAAGATCGTGTTGCTTTAGCTATGATTGAAGATGCGGAAGCCAAAGGATTAATCAAAAAAGGTGCTACAATCATTGAACCAACAAGTGGAAATACTGGTATTGGTCTAGCGATGGTCGCTACCAGCAAAGGTTATAAAGCAATTATTGTAATGCCTGATACAATGTCAGTTGAACGTCGTAAACTAATGAAGGCCTATGGTGCTGAACTTGTTTTAACAGAAGGTGCTTTAGGAATGAAAGGTGCTATTGCCAAAGCAAAAGAACTTCATGAAGAAATTCCTAATAGTTTTATTCCTTCACAATTCGATAATCCAGCAAACGTCGAAGCTCATTATAAGAATACAGGTAAAGAAATATATGAAGCAATAGATGGCAATATTGATATTTTTGTGGCTGGAGTTGGAACTGGTGGTACAATCACTGGTGTTGGAAAATTCCTAAAAGAAAAGAATGACAAAATCAAAGTTGTGGCTGTTGAACCAGCAACTTCACCAGTATTATCAACAGGCGTTGGAGGAAAGCACCAAATTCAAGGCATCGGAGCTGGATTTGTTCCATCTATTCTTGATCGAAGTGTAATTGATGAGATTAAGACTGTTTCTAATGAGGATGCTTTTACCTTTGGAAAGATGGTTGGTAGAAAACAAGGATTCCTTGTTGGTATATCAAGTGGAGCCGCCCTCGCTGCAGCCGTTAGTCTTGCGAAAGATGAAAAGAATAAAGGTAAAAACATTGTCCTAGTCTTTCCAGATAGTGGAGATAGATATCTATCAACAACATTATATGATTAATTTATTAACTAAGTACATCAACATGTTTTATGCTGATGTATTTTTTTTATATTTTAGATTTATAAATCTCTTTATTTGTGATACAATAATAATATAGTAGGCAAGCGTTTGCAGATAATGTATTTTGATAGAAGGAATAGCTATGAAAAATAATAATATTATTAATAAACTCAAAAGATATGTATTGATTGTTGAAGATGAGATAATCAATCAAGAATTATTAAAAGAGATATTATCAAGTGAATATGAGGTTTTAACTGCCGATAATGGTATTGAAGCATTACACATCCTAGAAACGAGTGTTAAGCCTATTTCTTTAATTCTATTAGATTTAAATATGCCATTAATGGATGGATTTACTTTACTTAAGGAAATCAAGAAAGATGAAAAAGTAAGTAGTATTCCAATTATTGTTCTCACTAGTGATAAAGATAGTGAACTTGAGGCTTTAACTCTTGGTGCTGTCGATTTTATTGCGAAGCCATATGATTTAAAAGAGATAATCATTGCGAGAGTTAATCGTTCTATAGAATTATCTGAGAAACAAATTATCGTTAATGCATCGGAAAGAGATGAGTTAACTGATGTTTATAATAAACATGTATTTGAAGAATATGTACAAAGAATTGATAAATATCGTGCCAATGTTTTGAAAGATATGGTTATCTTAAATGTATCTAGATTCCATCTATATAATGAATTATATGGAAAAGCCAAAGGTGATGAAGCATTAGTATGTTTATCTAATATCTTAAAAGATATTGCAAGGGATAATGATGGTATTGTTGCGAGAATCCAATCAGATTACTTTGCTTTATATATCAATCATCAAAATGATTATGATACAGTATTACAAAATATATATGATGTGCTGAAAGAAAAATATGATATTTCCAATATCACTTTTAGATTAGGAATTTATGAAATTCATAATACAAATGAAAATGTGGAAACACGCATTGACCGAGCTAAGATGGTATGTGATGAAATAAGAAAATCAAATACGAAGTTCTTTAATTATTATAGTGCTGATAATCAAAAGAACAGACTATTCCAAGAAAAACTTAATCATGATTTTAACAAAGCAATTGCGAATAAAGAATTTCAAGTTTATTATCAACCTAAGATAAGTATCCAAGGTGATAAATATAAATTATCATCGGCTGAAGCTTTGGTTAGATGGATTCACCCTGAACTTGGTTTTGTTTCTCCAGGAATGTTTATTCCTCTCTTTGAAGATAATGGAAACATTAGAATTCTTGACCGTTATGTTTGGAAAGAAACCGCAAGACAAATAAGAGAATGGAAAGATAAATTTGGCGTAACGATTCCAGTTTCTGTCAATATCTCTAGAGTGGATATGTTTGATGCGAATATTGTTGATTATATTTGTTCAATCGTGGAAGAAAATAAAATTGAACCTAAAGATTTATATCTAGAAATTACTGAATCAGCTTACAACAATGAAACTGATCAAATAACTGGTATTATTAATAAATTAAAAGAAGAAGGGTTCCGTATTGAGATTGATGACTTTGGAAGTGGCTATTCTTCACTAAACACTTTAGCGACTCTTTCTTTTGATGTTTTAAAATTAGATATGAAGTTTGTAAAAGACATGTTTAAGAATGAAAAGACATTAAAAATGATTGGAATAGTATCAGAAATTGCTAAACACTTAAACGTTAAACTAATTGCGGAAGGTGTTGAAACTATCGACCAACTCGAGAAATTAAAGGAATTGAAATATGATATTATTCAAGGTTATTATTTCTCTAAACCTGTACCTAGTGCAGAGTTTGTGCAATTTTTTACTAAGGAGTTCTAACGATGTTGACAATCGATAAATTAAAAGAATTTGGTGTTGATGTTGAATCAGGATTAAAAAGATGTGTGAATAATGAATCACTATTCTTAAGATTAACATCAATGGTTCCTAATAATGATAGTTTTAATAAACTATATGAGGCAATCAAGAACAATGATTTAGATAATGCTTTTTTAGCAGCACATGCCTTAAAAGGTATTATTGCCAATCTATCAATCACACCTTTAATTGATGTAGTAAATAATATTACTGAATTACTTCGTAATAAAACTCAAATGGACTATTCTCCATTAGTTGAGAAAATCGAAAAGAAGAGAAAAGAACTTGAATTATTGTGTAATTAATTATTAATTAGTTCTAAAGGTAAAGTTAAAACTTTATCCATTTAGAACTTTTTATATTTTAAATAAAACTGGACAAAACTTAGATAAAGTGATATAATCTTTTATCAATTATAAAAGAGGGGAGGTAATAACGTGAATATTAAAATGGCTATCTCAGTTTTAGAGCAGCTTGAGGGTATTTCTACTCCAGCTAAAGTCATTATATCAATAGCAATAATGTTATTTAGTGGATTTCTACTCACAAGAATCACTAAGCTCGCAAAACTGCCTAATGTAACGGGATATATTCTTGCTGGAATATTGATTGGCCCATTTGTTTTGAATTTAATACCAGAAACGGTTATTGAAGGCACTTCATTCCTATCAGATATTGCCTTAGCGTTTATTGCCTTTTCGACCGGAGAATTCTTTAAACTTGATGTTCTTAAGAAAAATGGAGGAAAGGTTGTTGTCATAACAATATTTGAAGCTTTAGTTTCATCAGCGTTGATATTCATCCTTAGTTTCTTCATTTTACGTTTGTCTCTAACGTTCTCAATTTTATTAGGCGCTCTTGCCAGTGCAACTGCCCCAGCTTCCACAATGATGACAATAAGACAAACAAAAGCCAAAGGAGATTTTGTCGATACTCTTTTACAAGTTGTTGCTTTAGATGATATTGTTTGTTTAGTGCTATATAGTGTAGCGATTTCTATCGCTAATGCCCAAAATGCGAGCGGTGCTGGATTTAATTTCGCAAGAGATGTCTTATTACCATTCGGTAAAACAATCGGCTCACTCGTTTTAGGTGGTGCCTTTGGTGTTGGCTTAAAATTACTAATGCCTGAATCAAGATCAAATGATAACAAATTAATTATCGGTGTTGCCACAATCTTCACATTTTGTGGAGTATGTGCTGTGATTGATACATCGCCATTACTTGGCTGTATGGCTATGGGTATGGTATTTATCAATATTGGTGGAAATCCTAAGTTCTTTAGACAAATGAGCTATTTCTCACCTCCACTACTATTATTATTCTTTGTAAGAAGTGGAGCCAATTTCAGACTTGATGCTTTATTTAGGGCGGAAGGAATTGGAGCTTTAGGTGTTCCCCTATTTGTGGTTGGATTATTGTATTTTGTAATTAGAATTGTTGGAAAATACTTTGGAAGCTTTAGCGGTAGCGCTATTGTGAAAAAAGATAAGAAGATCCGTAATTATCTAGGTCTTGCTTTGATTCCTCAAGCTGGTGTTGCAATTGGTCTTGCAGCCCTTGGTGCGAGATCACTTGGTGGTGAGATGGGACAAGATTTAGAAACAATAATTCTAGCATCAAGTGTTCTTTATGAACTAATTGGTCCAGCTTGTGCTAAATTATCATTATATCTATCGAAATCATATTCGAAAGATATTGAAGATTTAACGGAAGTACCAGTTCTTGACCAAGATGGAAAACCAAAGACAGAAGTAGAATTATTGATTGAAAGGATCCAAGAAATCCAAAAAACTATTCCTCAGAAGGAAGAAATATCGCCAGAAGAACAGGCCTTTACCGAAGCTTCACTGGAGAATTATTACAATCCTAATGAGGTTTATTATCGAAATAGAAAATGGAGGAATCGAAGATGATTTATTTAGTACGCGATGTTTTAGCAAATGCCCTTGGTGAATGGGCAGAAAATGTGACTGTCGGAAGTGTATTCTTACGTTTATGCTTAGCGTTGTTATTTGGAGCTATCATTGGAAGTGAAAGAGCCAATAAACGTCACGCTGCCGGCTTACGTACTTTCATTCTTACGACTATTGCGGGCGCAATTGCCATGCTTGTTGATGTAGTAATGGAAAATGGTTTTTATTTTGTAAGTGCTGCAGTAGTAGTTGGTGTCGCAATTATGTCCACAAATACAACAGTATTCTCTTCAAGAAGTCAAATAAAAGGTATTACAACGTCGGTTGCTTTATGGGTATGTGCAATTGTTGGACTTACACTAGGCGCGGGACTATATGTTATATCGCTGGTTAGTTTTATCACTTTACTTCTAAGTTTATCTTTGTTCCCAACATTCGAACAATACATGAAGAATAGATCAAACTACTTTGAAGTTCATCTAGAACTTAAGAATGCATCTTACTTAACGAACTTTATCGAAACAGGAAGAAAACTCGGACTAAGAATCGATGATATCGAATCAAATCCAGCATACTTAAATAGTGGTTTAAGTGTTTATACAATCTCTGTTTCCGTAATCAGTAAAGAACTAAAGAAATATAAAACACATAGTGAGATAATTGAAGCCTTAAAATCACTAGATTATGTAAGCCATATTGAAGAAATGAATTAAAAAAAGGGTTCTCTTAAAAACTATAGAGTTTAAAGAGAACCCTTTATTTTCATAATAAATTCTAGACATTTGTATATTAATATGTTATAATGACAATGAAAAGGAGGACTTTTTATGATGAAAAAGATAGTATGTTTCATATCATTATTATTTTTATCATTAT
>JAEEGL013178437.1_pt1 | contig 14540 bp, 13 predicted proteins | sample 9134231 | NCBI WGS metagenome assembly JAEEGL01 (sample SAMN16246548, study PRJNA631951) | gut metagenome | biome: gut microbiome; feature: rumen; material: fiber-attached | host: Bos | place: Iran: Karaj | collected 2018-10
CGGGGAGGCGGACCTGTCGGTTTCCGTCTGCGATGACGGCGGTAAATGGGTTTCCGTCTGTTCGGATGGGATAGACTTTTTTACGGAGGAATCGGTCCGGGGAATATGCGATCCGTTGTCCGATCAAATGGGCGCGGACGTCTTGACAATCAGCTGCTTTGACAGCGATTGCCTGCTCCTGAATCTCATCAACCGCAAGCAAGGGACGAACGCATGGGCGAAGGTAGGGCGCTATCCTGAAATACAGCAGCGCACGACGCCGGCAAGGTGGGAGGGCCTCATCGAGGATGTTTCTTCGCTGAAAGCCGCGCTGAACGCGAAATACACCTTTGCGGAGGACGCATTGGGAGCATTGGAGCCGCTGATGGGACTCGCGCGCGGTCAGGGGAGCTTTTGCGCGGAACAGGATTCGGCGAACGGATGTGCCGGGACTATACGGCGGTTTTACTATTTCCTCCCTGAATACTCGCTCAGGCCGGAGCCGCCTCGCCTGACGATGCCGAGGTTTGAACTCATGCCCTGCAAAATGCACGAAGCCAGCTTTCTCAGCGTGGTGAACGCAGGCGGAAAGAGCACGGGCCTTGCCGTCGCATTTTCCGGGAGCTATGTGGAGCGCGAAGAGATACGGTTCTGCGATGTGCAGCTGGAATACGGTTTTGACCGGTTCCCAAGGATCATCGTTCCGCTTCAGCCTGAAAAGCGGCAGGCGCCGGACGGACGGTGGATTTACTATGCGGAGGCGCAGCAGTTTCCGATTCCTCCCGCCGTCCCGGAAGGGCTGCCACCTCAAAAAATAAGGGATGCAGAGTTCAAACGAAGCATCGGGCTGCGCTTTCGTCCGGAGGGAAACGCAAGAAAGCGGCTGGACATCACGGTTCATTTTATCCCGCTGAAGAATCCCGTGGGACAGTGCACGTGGTATGTGTGGATGGATTATGGGAGCAAAAGGGCGTTTATTGAACAGCACAATCAGATGTGGAGCTGGCTTCCGGCGCCGGACGTAGAGCTGCTGAACGCCGACGAGCTGGATTTGGACGAATGACGACCGCCGGATATGCAGGAACTTGTTTCAAAGCCTTCCGCATCTCCCCCCGGCGCGGCCGCAGCTGCTGTTCGTTTTGCCAGAGGCGGCTCAGTCGTCTGGGTTTTGAGACAAGAGCAGGAATGGCGGCCACGCGCAGAACGAATCGTCGATGAATACTTTCGGAGTCGTGATCTGCGCCGCTTGGTCATCCAGGGGAAAGAAGGCGATCTTCTGCCATTGCGAAGGCTCCGGAAGCGCAAGCCCGTCCTGCCTTTGATAGGCCAAATATCGTCCGTCTTTTGAAAGAGCCAGGGTCGTGATCCCCTTCAAAACAATCGGCGCGCTTTCGGCTGAGGCGGTATACCCACCGTTTTCATCGGCGGAAACGCTCAGATAAGAGACGGCGAAGGAAGAACCATCCAGATAGAACAGATTGTCCGCGCCCACCCAAATCGGGCACCGCGCCTGGCCTACGCTCTCGATCACAAATGCTTCTTCGTTTGGCCTGCACATGCAGATACGCCTTTCTTCCCGAGTCAGAGTCTCCTCATTGGGCCAGCCCTTTGCGTAGCATCTCGAAAGGAAGGCAATCGTCCCATCGTCATTCACCGAATAGACGAGGTTTACCAAATCATCGCCCGTCTGAATGTATGGATACAGGCTGTAATTCTGCACTTCGCCCCGCGCGTTTATTCTGTGGATTGTCATTGTGTCAGAGCTGCGCCCGTCGGCATAATAAACCCAATCCTGCTTTTTGGCATATAACCGCAAAATCACTTCCGGAAACTCGAGACATATATCCTCGTGCCGCTGCTTTCCGATGTATTGGGCGATACGGACGGTATTCGACCAGGCGTCTTCCGCTGCCAGCACAAACAATGCTCGCTCGCCATCGCCTTCGATGCAATATCCCTCGATCCCCAACGGAGAAATGGCGCCTGTGCCGATGTCGTATGCATAGCATTGCGAAGCGGATGCATCATCTATTCTTCCATACCAATAAATGTATTGATTCGCGTACAGATCCCTGTGCTGATCCGTGCACGCGGTGATGAAACACAGGGACAGAAGGATGAACGCGAAACCGACGATACAAAACTTGTGCTTCACCGGATTACCTCCCTTTCGATCAATCGCTGACGCTCTTCTGATCATTTCAGCATTGAATTCATTGTCTGGTGTTTCAGTCTCTGCACACTGAGCGGCCCGACGCGCCGAACCTTCTGCCGGCGGGCGTTCCAAATAAAGCCCATCGGCCCGGAAACAAAAGCCCTCCTGCGGGAATCCATAGATCCCGCATGACGGGAATTCCTGAGATCGGGCGCGCGCTATTTACGCCTGGCTGGCGAACCGCCAGGATAGTCCCCGGGCACACCGTCAGCGGATATGCACGTCCATCTGTGGGAAGGGTATTTCGATCCCGGCAGAGTCCAGCGCGCGCTTTCCCTCCTCGAGAAGGAAGTAATAGATGTTCCAGTAGTCCGCGGTTTTGCACCACAGGCGAACGGTGAACTGCACGCTGCTGTCGGCGCATTCAGACAGCAGCACGACGGGAGCGGCGGGTTCGGAGAGGGTGTCGCAGCGGCGCACCACGCTCATCAGCGTCTCGCGCACGTGGGAAATATCCGCGCCGTAGCTTACGGAGAAGTTGACGTCCATGCGCCGCGTGCCCTCCCGGGAATAGTTGATGATGGCCGTGTTGGTGAGGCTGCTGTTGGGCATGGAAATATGGCGGTTGTCCGGGGTGGTCAGTTCCGTGTAGAGGATGCCGATGTTGCGCACCGTACCGTCCACGTCGCCCACCTTCACGTATTCCCCGACGCGGAACTGCTTCAGCAGAAGGATGGTCAGTCCGCCCACGAAATTGCCCAGCGCGCCCTGCATCGCCAGGCTGATGGCCACACCGGCCGAGGCCAGCAGCGTGATGAAGGATGTCAGCGGAATGCCCATGATGCTTGCCGCCGTCAGGATGACGACGACATACAGCACGCACTTGATGAGGCTCTTGAGGAAGCCCCGCAGCGTGGGCTCGATCTTTGCCAGCCGCGGGCTGCGATCCATGAGCTTGACGATCCAGTGCACGATGAAAAAGCCGATGGCCAGCGCAAGGATCCCGCCGAACAGGCGCATGCCCTGGGTTTCGATGATCTGTTTCACTTGTTCCATATCAATCATCCTTTTTGTGCATTTTTTCCGGGCCGCGGGGCGCAGACGTTTGCCTGCGGGAAAGCGGAAGTAAGGTCATGTGACGGGGATGAGGGCGCGATGGGGAATCCTTGCGCGACGTGAGCATGCAAGGCGCAACAGTCTCTGGTTACAGCTCCGAATCGCGCGAGGCCTTTTCCGGCGTTAAGCGAACGGAAGGGGCCCTCTGCCGGCCAATCCGGAGGCGGGGGGAGGCCATTCAGCAATCACCGAGCGTGATCCTGCTCCAATGGTTATATATCATGATTGCCGCCGAAATCCCTGTGGACATCCTGTGCCCCGGTCAGCCGCGCTTCGGGTCGGCCGCTCTGTCATTATACCACTTTTCTATGGAAATGGCAAACCCTGAATCCGGTCGTGTCCATACGATGGCCGCCGCTGTGTGTCAAAAATCGTAAGGCACTTGACGATGCCGCAAAAACATGCGATAATACAGAAAACGGTTCAGGAGGGAGAAACCATGAGCGAAATCCGAAAGGCCCCCGGCACGGGCGGCGACCGTTATGTTCCATACTCCGAAAGAGCGGGCAACGAGTCCATCGTGTATTTCACGCGGGATCTTTCAGCGGAAGGCATGAAGAAGCTCTACCGGCGCGTAAACGGGAATATCGCGGGGAAGGTGGCCGTGAAACTCCACACGGGCGAACAGCACGGCCCGAACATCATTCCCAGCGCCTGGGTAAAGGAATTCATGCGCACCGAGCTTCCCGACGCGACGATCGTGGAAACAAACACCTATTACGAAGGCGACCGCTATACCACCGAGCAGCACCGCAAGACGCTGGAGATCAATGGCTGGACGTTCTGTCCGGTGGACATCACGGATGCGGACGGCACCGCCATACTGCCCGTCCGGGACGGGAAGTGGTTTACCCAAATGTCCGTGGGGAAGACGCTGCCCACCTATGATTCCCTGGTGGTGCTGACCCACTTCAAGGGGCACGTCATGGGCGGATTTGGCGGAAGCAACAAGAACATCGGCATCGGCTGCGCGGATGGTCGGATCGGTAAGGCGATGATTCACACCGTGGAGGGCTCAGAGGAGATCTGGAGCATCGCGGAGGAGGAACTGATGGAGCGCATCAGCGAATCCACCAAGGCGACGCTGGGTCATTTCGGAAAGCGCGCCGCATTCATCAACGTGATGCGCAACATGTCCGTGGACTGCGACTGCATGGGCTGCCTGGCAGAAAAAGTCGTGACGCCCAACGTGGGCATCATGGCTTCCACCGATATTCTGGCGCTGGATCAGGCGTGCATTGATGTGATCTTTTCCATGAACGACGCCGACGGCAGCGCCTTGCGGGAACGGATCCAGAGCCGTCGAGGGCTGCGTCAGCTTTCCTATATGAAGGAATTGGGGATGGGCAACGATCGCTATATCCTGCTGGATACCGACCACGACGATGCGCGCATGTATCCAGAGGAAGCCACGCTGGGACTGGAGCCCTTCGTGGAGCTCCCGGAGACCGCGCGCCGCAGGGAAGAGGCCCAGGCTGCCCTGGCGGCGCAGGGGGAATGACAGGCGCGTCTTTCCAGGGAGGTTTTTGCAGGCGATTCCCTATGGGATCGCCTTTTTGTATATGAGTTTCCGTTATTATTCGTGCGTTCTGAAAAATGCTTTCCATGGAACAGAACACAGAATCATACGTTGGTCTGTTATGAAGAAGAGACCGCGGTACAATAGAAATACTGGGCTGAATTCGCCGGTTCCTGCAACAATACCAAAGAAATACATATGAAAATCACTTGAAAGATGCGGCTGGAAAGGAGTATACTAATATAGGAATGGTGTGCGGAAGGAAACTGATATGAAAAACTCTACGCGAAACCTGCTGAACGGTGTCCTGATTTTCGGAGTGCCCGTCGGCATTCTGGTGTACACGCTATGCAGCGGCGACCTGTTGGCTGCCCTGCGTGAATTGGGAAACGCAGACGTCCGATGGATGCTTCTGGCTCTTCTCAGCATGGCGGGTTTCCTCTTCCTTTCCGGTGAAAGCGTCTGGTCTTCCCTGAAACGTCAAGGCTATCTTCTCCCCAGACGATTGACCGTCTCCGCGGCTATCGTGGGCGAATTCTATTCAAACATCACCCCCGGGGCATCCGGCGGACAGCCTATGGAGATATACCGCCTGCACCGCTACGGGGTCCCTGTGGGCGTTGGCACTTCCGCCACGATGACGCGCTTTGTGGCGTATCATATCGCCGCCTTTCTCCTTACGACGGTACTTGGAGCCGTATACTGGCCCTTCCTGAAGATGCAGGTCGGCGCGAACATGCCGATCCTCATCGTCGGCTACGCGATGAATACCCTTGCTACGGGCGTTGTCCTGCTGCTGAGCCTTGTTCGGCAGCCGGTCCACTGGCTGATCGACAAGGTCGTCTCGATTGGCAGCAGGCTGCACGTCATTCGGGACGCGGAGAAGACCCGTCAGAGCTTTCGTTCCTCGGCGGACACCTTTTACGACAGCGTGCTGACGCTTCGCAGACATAAGGCGGAAGTGCTGCGCCAGCTGCTGCTGTGCAGCATGCAGCTCTTCCTGTATATGTGCGTTCCGTATTTCATCTATCGGGGGCTGGGACTGTCCGGCGTGTCCGGCCCGAAAATCGTGATGATGGCGCTGATGGAGTACATGTCCGCTGCCTATGTGCCGCTTCCCGGGGCTTCCGGAGCGCGGGAAGGCGTGTTCAGCCTGTACTTCGATCAGATTTTCACCGGGGCAAACGCCTTGGCGGCCATGCTGATCTGGCGGTTCATCACCTATTACAGTACTCTTCTGGTCGGGGCGTCCGTGTCCGTGGTGTCGAGGCTGACGCTGCCAGGGAAAAAGAAGGACGAATAGCAGCTTGCCGTGGACACTCGGTATATACTGCCATAACATCACAATCCGTATGCAGCGGGGCGTTTATGCAGCATTGTTCTGCTGAGTGAGAAGCAAGGGAGAGCAACCGGATTAAGCGTTGCGTGGTCAGGCGAAGGTTACAGAAGAAGCCAAATAGTTCAAACGAAGACCTGGCAAGAGAACGATTGTATAAATATGTTTATAGGCGGCTATGCAAAAAATAGCGTGATGATACCGTCATATGGTAATAATCCGTATATTCTCAAAAGAGATAAAAGGCAAATGTTTCAGCAAAAACGCAACAAAATGGTATCCGAATACGAAGACATAAGAGTTAAGATAAAAAAGACACACCGGAATGCATCCGCCCATGAGTATAAAAGAGTAGGCAGCGAATGAAATCCAATTCTACAAAAACATGATACAGGTCTCTGGGGGAGTAAGAGAAAGACCTATGATTTGCCGGTTGGCAGGGAATAAAACTGTGATGAATGGGATGAGTAGTTTTGAAACTCAGGAAGGCACTGAACAGAGTAATTGCATAGGCGCTGTGCCCGCTGTCATTCTTCCGCTGGGGAAAACATGTGGCGCTCGCCAGTGGGAGGCGGAATGGGCGACAATGACGGAGACGGCAATTGCGATGAGGTCCATGAGCGATGAGCCCGAAGGGGAAGCCCCCGAGGAGGACACCGAAAGGGGCGATTTGGAAGAAAGAAAAGATGAGCAGACAGAAGCCGCAAACCTGACCCTCCAGCCTCTCAGACAGAGGTAGAACCAGAGCAAAGCACAAATGATGAAAAAAACCTCCGAAGATGCAGAAATTGCCGCGGAGGCTTTTTGTTGCCAGCGGAAGGCTTCAAAGACGAAAAACAAACCGAAGCCCAATGAGAATGTTCGATAGAAGACCAAAGTTTAATATAATACTACAGTCTAATATGTACTCGAAGAAAAGAGCATCATAGCAAAATTCTATTCCGATGAGGGAAGCGAGTATTCAATGCGTTCCATTGGAATGCTTCCCGAGAGCGCCACTGTATACGTAGATTCCATCAACGAATCCTGCGGGTTTTCCCGTGCCGCCATTCGCCTCGCAATAGAAACAGTATCTTTCTGATAATACTGTACATGTCCCGAAAATTCTGATATAGCGCAAATTATTCCCGCTTTGATCTTCAGCAGGTGATCAATGCCAGTGAAAAGATCCAGGTGTATGGCGCCCGTAAGTTTTCGGACGGTGCCGTAGATACTGGAAAAGTCAGTACACACATTGGAAGCGATTAGACGCCATTTTGCCGCTATGAATGATGACACTTTGATTTCCACACGAACGTTCTTGAGACTATAGGATCAGCGAGAGCGTTTCGTGGGGGGACGAAGCGATCGTCTGGGTCCATATGGGCGCAGAAGAGGAATAAGAGCTTGGAAAGACGAAGTGTCTGAGTATGACGGCGATGATCTCATCAAGTTTTAACGATGGTATCCACGGAAGTGAATAACGCCTGGAGCCGCCCGACAGTGCGGCGCACCGCCGGGCGGCTCCTTTTTCAATCCTGTTTCACGCTGGGCTTTGTCCGGGCCTATCCAATCTGCGCTTTGAGCTCCTGAATCTGCTGCGAGGTCACGGGGCAGATTTCGGACAGCCTGTTCTCTTCCGCCATCTGGATCATCTCTCGCGCGGTGTCCAAATCGCCGTCCTCCATATTCAGCTTCGCCAGCGCGTAGCAGGTGGTGACCTGTCGGGGATCCTGCTCGTGAGCCCTGGCAAAGAATTTCTTCGCCTCCTCGCGCTTCTGCACCGCCTCGTTGTCCCTGCCTTCCCGCAGGTCAATGTCACGCAGGGCGAGGTTCAGCCAGCCCATGTTGTCCAGCGTCGCGGCATCTTCGTCGTCATAATCCAACGCCTCGGCATTGTAGGCGATGGCTTCCGCGTAGTCGCCTGTCTGGCGCGCCTTGTCCATCAGGATCATGCCGAGGATCGTATATACCTGAGAGGACTTTCCCTGGCTCTTCTCCGCGCGGCGAAGGGTTTCAATGGCGGTATCCAGATTGCCCAGCTTCCACTGGCTGATGGCATAATCGACCCGGAGATCAAACTTTTGCGCCTTGGTGATCTTCGGGTTTTTGTTGAGCTCCAGCAGAATGTCCCGGGCGCGCTCCGGTTTGCCGGCGCGCAGCAGCAGGATGCAGAAGGACAGCACATGCTGCGGCACGCGATGGCCCATGGTGTAGCTCTGCTCATAGAGATCGAGGGCACGGGCGTGCTGGTCGCGGGCGGCCTGCAGGTTGCCCTTCTTGATGGACTGGTTGCCCGTTACGTGCAGCCTGTAAGCCTTGTTAGCCATATTGGTCCTTTTGTAGGCGTCAAGTATTCCCATGGTCCGTACCTCCCGATGAAGCGATTTTGATTTTGATTCTCTCCCGGCGCCGTGCGAGGTCTTCCATGCGCTCTTCGGGACAGACCTCCATGGCCTGCTCCGTGTACATGAGCGCTGCGGACAGGTCCCCAATGCGGTGCTCGGCGATCTTCGCCAGTTCGATGTAGGGCAGTTCGTTCATCTGCCGCCGCCGAATCATCTGCCGAAGGAGCTCCTGGGCGCTCTCCCAGTCCCCGTTCCTGCGCAGGATGTGGTAGTGCCGCCAGTTCGCCATGCCCGCGATGGATCTGTCAGAGAAATCGCTGGCCAGCCCGACGCTTGGCGGCACGGCGGAAAGCCGGTACAGTTCCCGGGCGTTTCTGAGCTCGCCCTGGCGCTCCAGCGCCTTTCCAAGGCTGAACAGGTCCTGGCGGGACGTCTGTTCCTCCGGCCTGTCGAACACCCCTCCCAGCTTTGCCAGTATGGACATCAGAGAAACGATGTCCTGCCGGTTGTGCAGTATGACGTCCTCCAGAAGGCTCTCGTTGCCGGTGCGCAGGTATTCAAAGTAGCGTCTGGGCGCTTCACTGCCAGGCAGGTCCGCTTCCCGGGGGTGCCCCAGTATGCGCTCCTCCAGGTCGCAGAGTCTGCACCTGCCCAAACGGAGCTTCCACACCTTCCTGGCGGCATGCAGCAGGTCCAGCTGGTCCATGTCCACAAATCGATCCGCCATGCGGCACATCGTATAGCGCGCCTGCAGCAGGGGCATATCAAACGTTCGGCCGTTGTAGGTCACGCAAGCGTCGAATTCACGCATCCGGTCCGATACGAGCGCGAGCATTTCCGGCTCGTCCGAGTAATCCCGCATGCAGAATTGCTCCACCCAGAACGCGCCGTCTCTGATGAATCCCAGCCCCACGAGGAACGCCACGGTTCCCGCGCCGCCGGATAGCCCTGTGGTCTCCGTGTCCAGAAACAGCGTCCTTTCGGCGGAGAAGTGTCCACCCTGCCACCCCATGCGCCGGAGCGCAGAAGAAGTAAGGGCGTAAACGCCTTCGTCTACGTCAAAGCGTGTTCTGTGGCACTGTACTCCGCCAGGACGAGGGGGAGGCGCGGGCTTGTCTGCGCCCCCGATGGCGTTCAGGCGGGCACGCAGTCCGGACATGTCAATCACCTGCATATCCTATTTTAGGCTTTTCTCGTCCGAAAGTCAAGCAAAGCGGAAAAACCCTGAGAAATTCACCTTCCGAGCCTTGACAAATCTGATGCACGGCTCAATAATGGAAATGACCTTTCCGGTCATTATTGGTTTCTTCCGCGCGTGCGGGGGCACACTCGCGCCGGGCGATTTCCACATTGTATTCATGATTTCCAGCTTGGAGGAAAAATGTTCAAGGAACGAAAGAAGCGCCAGCCGGGCAAATCCATTGCGCTGCTGCAGAAATTTATGCCATATTTCAGGCCCTATTGGCGAATCATGTGCCTGGATCTGTTCTGCGCGTCCATGACCACCATCTGCGATTTGGTCCTGCCCATGATCATTCGCTATTTTACAAACATGGCCACGATGGACCTGGCGGCCCTGACCGTCCGCAGGGTGCTGCTGCTGGGCGGCGCATATGTGCTGCTGCGCATGGTCGACGCCGCGGCGAACTATTACATGCAGTCCATCGGTCACATCATGGGCACCCACATCGAGACGGACATGCGCCGGGATATGTTCGCCCACCTGCAGCGCCTGCCCCATTCCTATTACGACAACACCAAGATCGGCCAGATCATGTCCCGCATCACGACGGATCTGTTCGACATCGCGGAGTTCGCACACCACTTTCCGGAGGAAATGTTCATCACCATCATCAAGATCGTGGTGGCCTTCATCATCCTCTCCACCATGAACCTGTCCCTGACGGTGATCATATTCATATTCCTTCCGTTCATGGTGTTCTTCTCAAACAAATTCTCTGTCCGGCTGCGCAAGAGTTTCATGGAATCCCGCAAGTCGCTGGGCGAACTGAACGCGCGGGTGGAGGACAGCCTCTCCGGCATCCGCGTGGTGAAGTCCTTCGCCAACGAGGAACTGGAAAAAGAGAAGTTCGCCGACGGCAATCACACCTTCTTCGCCACCAAGAAGGCGATGTACTTCAACATGGCCGGCTTCCAGACGGTAACACGGCTGTTTGACGGCGTCATGTACATCGCGGTTGTGATCATCGGCGCCATCTACATGATCCACAATGCCATCACCGTGCCGGATTTCGTGGCGTACATCCTCTATGTGCAAACGCTGCTGACCTCCATCCGGCGAATTGTGGAATACGCCGAGCAGTTCCAGCGCGGCATCACCGGCATCGAGCGCTTCACCGAGGTGCTGGAAGAACCCCCGCGCATCGAGAACCTGCCCGGCGCGCGGGAACTGAAGGACGTCCGAGGCGACATCGACTTCGAGCACGTCACCTTCGCATACAACAACGACCTGGGCAATGTGCTCACCGACATCAACATCCACGTCCCGGCGGGGGAGAGCGTCGCGCTGGTGGGGCCTTCCGGCGGCGGCAAGACGACCCTCTGCAACCTGATCCCGCGCTTCTATGAGATCGATTCCGGCCGCATACTTATCGACGGCCAGGACATCCGGGATTTCACCCTGGAATCCCTGCGGGGCAGCATCGGCATGGTACAGCAGGACGTGTACCTGTTCTCCGGCTCCGTGCGGGAAAACATCGCCTACGGCAAGCCTGGCGCGTCCCATGAAGAGATCGTTCAGGCGGCCAAGCTCGCCGGCGCGCACGAGTTTATCATGGATTTGGAGAACGGCTACGATACCTACGTGGGCGAGCACGGCGTAAAGCTCTCCGGCGGGCAGAAGCAGCGCATCTCCATCGCCCGCGTGTTCCTGAAGAATCCGCCGATCCTCATCCTGGACGAGGCCACCAGCGCGCTGGACAACGAAAGCGAGCACCTGGTGCAGCAATCTCTGGAGCGGCTGATGAAGGGCCGCACCACGTTCACCATCGCCCACAGGCTCACCACCATCAAGAACGCGTCCACTATCCTCGTGCTGACGGACGAGGGCATCGTGGAACGCGGCAACCACCGGGAGCTGATGGAGAAGCAAGGCCTGTACTACTCGCTGTACAGCATGTACGTGACCAGCCAGGAGAGCTGACTACCCGCGCCAAGGGCAAACTGAATCACAAGAGGCTGTGGAACGATCATCCGCAGCCTCTTGTGATTTATAATTATTAGAGCGGAAACACCGATCACGGCCGTATCCTCACGGCGATGAGCTGCGGCGGGTCGTTCATCTGATTCAGGTAATGTTTGTGGATCACGTCGAACCGAGCGGCGTCCAGCACGGCGGCCCATTCCAGCAGCGCGCGCAGTTCCCTCGCGCCCTCGTCGTGCCCCGGGTATACGCAAATGGTGAGGATCCCGCCGGCTTTCAGCAGCGTTACGGCGTCGTTGACGGCTTTCAGCGTGGTCTCCGCGTGGGTCGTCACGCCATGGTCGGCGCCCGGCAGCCAGCCCAGGTTGAACAGAATGCAGTCTACCGGCTCGTGTACGTGGCGAAGGATGTGCTCATGGCCGTCCAGGATCAGCTCCGCCCGCCCGCGCACGCCGGCCTCCTCCAGGCGTCGTGAGGTGCTGTCCAGCGCGCCCTGCTGGACGTCGAAGGCATACACTCGCCCGTTTTCCCCGACGATTTTGCAGAGCCACAGGGTGTCGTGCCCGTTTCCCATTGTGGCGTCCACGGCGACGCCGCCCTCCGGCAGCGCGTCCTGGATCAGTTCCTGCGCCCAGAATCGGGCGCTCCGAAAGTCCTGAGACATTTGTTTCTCCCTTTCCCTCTGAAAACATCTGCCGTCAAATGGCTTGCTCTTTGATTTATACCGCGAATTAACCGTGATTGTACACGGTTTTTGTTGTGCGTTGGGGGAAAACCTGATACGATGGAGCCGGAAGGCGATGGGAGGGAAGTCCTTTGAAGGCATCCGCAGTCGTGCGCAGGTATTTCGGCGACAGGCGCTTTTACGCGATGGTGCTTGGCGTCGCGCTGCCCATCATCGTACAGAATGCCTTTTCCAACCTGGCCGGCCTGCTGGACGGAATCATGGTGGGTTCCACGGGCACTGAGGCGATGTCCGGCGTCTCCATCGTGAACCAGATTCTGATGGTCTTTTACCTGGGCATATTCGGCGCGGTTTCCGGCGCGAACATATTCGGCGCGCAGTACTACGGCGCAAAGAACTACGATGGCGTGCGCAACTGCTTCCGCTACAAGCTGGTGATCACCGCGGCGCTGACCCTTGCCGTCCTGCTGATCCTGAGTTTCTTTGGCCGCAGCCTCATCCATATGTACCTCCTTGGCGAAGCGGACGAGGGCAGCGCTGACCTGGCGCTGGAATCCGGCATGACATACCTGCGGTTGATGCTTCCCGGCCTCGTGCCATATGCAGTGGCCCAGGTGTACGCCGGCACGCAGCGCGAAACGGGCAACGCCCGCCTGCCCATGATCGCCGGTGTGTCGGGGGTGTGCGTGAACCTCCTCTTCAACAACCTGCTGATATTCGGAAACCTCGGCTTTCCGCGGATGGGCGTCGCCGGCGCGGCGCTTGCCACCGTGATCTCCAGGATCATGGAAATGCTCGTCATCGTCTCTGCGACCCACGCCAGGGCCGAGCGCTTCCCGTTCATCCGCGGGGCGTACAGGCATTTCCGCATCCCCGCATCTCTGACTAAGGCCATCAGCGCGAAGGGCGCTCCCCTGATGGTGAACGAGATCGTATGGGCCCTGGGCATGGCGCTGCTCTCCCAGAGCTATTCCCTTCGCGGCCTGAACGTGGTTGCCGCGATGAACATCAACCGCACCGTAAACGATCTGTTCAACGTGGTGTTTCTGTCCATCGGCGCCACGGCCGGGATCCTGGTGGGCCAGGCCCTGGGCGCGAGTCAGCTGGAGGAAGCCAGGAGCCGTTCCCGGAAGATCATTGTATTCAGCACATGCTGCTGCGTAGTGATGGGCCTGCTGATGGTGATCGCGGCCCAGTTCGTGCCCAACGCGTACAACACGACGGAAGAAGTGCGCGCGCTGGCCAGGCGGCTGATTGCCATCACCGCCGTCTGCATGCCCATCCAGGGCTGTTATCACGGTATGTATTTTACCCTTCGCGCGGGCGGAAAATCCATGGTCACGCTGATCATGGACAGCGGTTTTGTGTGGGGCGTCAATCTCCCGCTGGCCCTGTGCCTGGTGCATCTCACAAAGCTCCCAATCATTCCGCTGTATGCGATCTGCCAGGCGGCGGATATCATCAAGTGCTTTATCGGCCGCGCCATCCTTCGCCGGGGCGGCTGGGTGCGGAATATCGTGGACGCGGAAGTCTGAGCCTTTTTACAGATACAGAGAATACAGTTTGGCGCGGCGTTCCTGCAATGGGAACGCCGCGCCGCGCTTTACCCGCCTTACTCGGCGTAGGGGATTTCGTTCGTGCCGTCGGTCCAAAGGCGCTCGATGTTATAATACTGGCGCTCTTCCGGGTGGAAGATGTGGACGATGACGTGGGAATAGTCCAGCACGATCCATCGCGTGGCCGCCATGCCCTCCTTGCGCCTGGGCAGGATGCCCTGCTCGGCCAGCTTGTCCTCAAGATCGTCGGCAAGGGTGTGCACCGCCTGAACGTTCCTGCCGTTGGCGAAGACAAAATAATCCGTGATGGAGGTGAGATGGTTTACCTCCAGGACCTGAATATCATCGGCGCCTTTGGCGTCCAGGATCCGGGCGGCAGAAATGGCAAGTTCTTTGGGCTCCATTGGATCCGCCTCCTGTTTCGTTTGTCCGGCCGATGGCCTCATCGCGCCGGCTGTACTTCTATTATACATGCAACGCGGCGATTTGGCAAGCGCGGCGCGTTGCTTTGCCGCGGAATATCAGAAATAAACGTCGGGGAAAGCACAATATCCCTTCTGCCGAAATTCAAACAACCGCGCCGTCATATGGTCTCTTTCAGCATTTCCAGCTGCCGCGGATGGGGTTCCTGTCCTCGGGAGCGCACGTACTCCACGGTGAGTCGGGCGCAGCGCCGGGCCGCGGCGTGGAGATCCGTCTGCGCC
>JAEEGL017118166.1_pt1 | contig 14540 bp, 9 predicted proteins | sample 9134231 | NCBI WGS metagenome assembly JAEEGL01 (sample SAMN16246548, study PRJNA631951) | gut metagenome | biome: gut microbiome; feature: rumen; material: fiber-attached | host: Bos | place: Iran: Karaj | collected 2018-10
CAGAGGGGGCATACCCAGTCTTCGGGCAGATCCGCAAAAGCGGTACCGGGTTCGATGCCGTTATCGGGATCGCCGACTTCGGGATCGTATTCATATCCGCAAACGTTGCATACATACTTTTCCATCTTCCTACCTCCTGTGTCAGATCAATGCGCTGACACGCCTTTGTTCTGTCTCTTGCGGCTGGCTGTTTCCGTCCGCCGCAGCCTTATAACGGCCGATTTTTATTATACATTAGTTTGCATGCGGTGAAAAGTGGTTTTTTAGTGAAGCATATTCATATTACCCGAGGACCTTATCCGGGTCTCCGTATTTTGGTACAAACCGAGGCTTCTGGTCAATACGAGTGGTAGTATAGCAGAGTTTTCCGCTCTTGACTTGATGATCGTTTAATTTATAATTAAATTAAGTATAATTCTATAGTTTTTTTGATATCTTCAGGGGACTTTTATGAGTTATTCGGCATTTGAAAAGATCAGAAGCATAAATTCTGAATTGTACGGGGTTTGGGCACCGGTTGTTCCGCAGGTCCCTGCAGACGGTTTTCCGGATGACGGGCTTCCCGATAACCTGGAAACCGCCGCTTTGAGTTTTCTCAGGAACCGCTGCACAGGCCTCAGATTCCGTCACGGAACGAATTCGGCGGGTCAGAGCTACGACGGACTTGAGGATAGAGAGGGCAGGAGTTCTTCGCAGGATCAGATTCCATATAATTTTGAGATGGATATAGACCGCCTGACTATGGAAAACGCGGTACACAGGTTTTTCCTGAACGGTACTGCCAGTTCCGCATTCAGTGTCTATTTTTGCTATCTTGAAATGTTCCTTGGAAACTATGCGGATTCGAAAAAAATGATAGAGATGCTGGCGGAGTTCGAAAATAACGCTGGCTCGCTCCTGATGAAGCACAGGGACCACTATTCGCATTCGGTATATGTGTTTGCGATTGGTCTGGCGTGCTATGAAAAGCTGGCCGCTTTCCGTAAGACCTACTCAGAGTTTTACGGTCTGGATGGTCCTGAGAGTCCTGAAGCTGCACATCACTTTCTGAAATACTGGGGACTTACATCGCTTTTCCACGATATAGGATATCCGTTCGAACTGCCCTTTGAGCAGGTCAAATCCTACTTCGGCGACAGCATAGATGCGGTGCCGTTTATCGCGTACAAGGGCATCGACGCGTTCGATAAGCCCTGGGAGCCCAGATTTACACAGGCTGCCAAGTTCAGGGAAAAGGCTGCGAAAAAGGCTAAGGCTGCGGAGAATGGCGATGTAAAAGCCCAGGACGAAAAAGAAGAATTCGAGCGGAAAGCTGCAGCTGCGCAAGCCGAAGCCGACAAGCTTCTTCAGAAGGTCAGGATACTCGGAGGGAGCAATGAGACCAGTCTCAGCAAGCTTCTGGCAAGAAATCTCGCCCCTAATTTCAGCAGGTTCTACAGCGGGTTCGAGCCGTTTGAATCGTACCGCGAAGGTATCCCCGGCTCCGCTGATACAGAGGAAGTCTATGAAAAATATCTCGCTGAAAAGATCATATCCCGCAAAGCCCCTGATCCGGAAGAATTCAACGGGTTTATGGACCACGCGTTCTTCAGCGCCTGCATACTTCTCCGGAATCTGCTGGAAGTAATGGATGAATCCGAACTGAAAAAGGAACTCCTGGATGTGGCTACGGCAGTCATGCTCCACAACAGCATGTACAAGTACTGCATCACCAACGTGAACGATAACGGTGAAAACGGGTTTAACCCGGGGCACCATCTGCGGGCGTCCATACATCCGCTCGCCTGGCTGCTGATGCTCGCGGATGAGCTTCAGTGCTGGGACAGGACCGCGTACGGAAAGAACTCCAGGACTCAGTATCACCCAATGTGGTGTGATATTTCGTTCGAAGACGATACTATTACCGCACTCTATTACTACGACGAGACACTCAACAAGGGAACCCGGAAAGACGGTACGATAAAGAAGATGCAGGACGGCGGAAAGTTCGGATTCCTGAAGGATATCGAGCAGATAATCGACGTGAACGACGACACGCCGGAGGGCGACAGCGGTTTTCCGCACAGCAGCATCAGACTGGTTATCGGCAAGGCGTTTACCCGCAGTTCAAGGAAAGCTGCCCAGTACATCTCAAGTTCAAGCTTTATGCACCTGTACGACTTCGCGCTGGCTCTGAATTCACAGTACAACGCAAGGGAAAAGGTTGTAAGGAGCGACGGCGAACAGTGGGTGTACAGGGATGTCCCGGAGGAAGAGATGCGCAGAAGCTTTGACGCTCTTTCTCTGGAATACAAACTTTCGAACATCATGCAGGCGGAGGCTTTCGGCCGGTATCTGAACGAGATAGGCTGCTTTTACACGGACAGGGCAGTCGCTTATCCGCTCAAGACCGAGTTTGAAAACGAAGAGCTGGAGACCATCGGGAGGCTTGAACATCAGCGCTGGATGGATGAAAAGCTGTCGATGGGATGGCAGTCCGGGGCGGAATACAAGACGGCTGTGCTTGACTGCCCCGCAGGCTCAGCTGAGGAGAAACAAGAACGCAAACGGCTCCGCGAACTTCTGCGAGTCCACGAAGATATTATCCCGTATGAGAAACTTTCTCACAGAGAAAAGAATAAAGATAAGGATCCGATGAATGATATGATGCGGCTCATAGAGGAATTCGATGGGCTGAGAGTGTATAAGCTGTAAGGTGAGAGGGGACAGTATAATGAGCATAGAGGAATTAAGGGCACAGATAAAAGATTATGAACCGGGCAAGGATTATGTATTCGTAAGCTACAGCAAAGCGGATGCAGAAAGAGTCTATCCTTTCGTGATTAGGCTTCAGCAGGCCGGATGCAATCTCTGGATAGACAAACAGCTGCGGAATTCATATGGAAAGGACTGGCAGGTCGAGGCTCTGGGGCCTTTAGCAGACAAGAAATGCAGGGCTGTTCTGTTTATGAGCAGCTCCAATTCGCTTACAAGTGCTCCTGTTTTGTCGGAACTGGTGTATTCTCAGAAAGGGAAAAAACTGATCTATAACCATGCAGGAAAGCCGCTGCGGATCATTCCGATCAATGTGGACAGAAAATGGTACCCTTCGAGGGAAAAGGACCTATATCAGTTTATTCTGGTTGATCTGGCGAATGATGAAAGAAAGCTTTCCACATCTGATTATGACTGTATGAAAGCCGTCGGACTGACCGATTACTGCGAAGGCGTAGATGCGATAAGCTTTGCCGGAGAAGTAGCATGGGCTATCTGGAACGAGGTCCTGCTTCCGCTTGGCGGGACAAAAATAACTTTTGCCAGTATTGAGGAAGTTGATACAGTAAAAGAGAATATACCGGATCCATGTTTCTTATCAAAGCCTTCATCAGTAAAAAAGCCGGTAGATGCCGGCAGCCCGGAGAAGAAGGAGCAGGTCCACATTCCCGGAAAATATACGCTTGCAGAAGTTCGCGGGCTTTTCAGCGATACGGAGCGTGCAAAGCAATTCAGGGCTGTCCGCAAAGGACTTCCCAGAGGCGGCGCAGGAGCAATGGACTATGCTATGGCGGCAATTCTCGGAGGATGCAATTCCACATCACCGGAATATAAATTCAATTATTATCTCTATGCAGTTGCAAATCCGGATAAGGCCGATACTAGTTCGAGCGCTTTCTGGACGTGGGCTTCAAACGCGAGAAAGATAATAGGCATGGAAAAGAGTGGCTTTCTTCCTGCTGATTTTGAAAACGAGTTCACAGCATTGGATGAAAGTCTGTACCTTGAAGATATCAGGAAGAAGGTCTCTGAAGGCAAAACGAAAGCTTTTGCCGAGATCGTGCCGAAAAAGCAGGATCTTGTTCTGCAGGCTATAGACGAAGTCGGCAAGTTCATGCAGGAAGTCTATTGCGAAAAGAAAGCTGCCGATTCTGCCGAAGCACCCAATAAACAGGCTGAGTCCCAGCCTGAAGAAAAACCGGTAAAGCGCCGCGGCCGTCCTCCGAAGATCACTAAGGCAGCGGAGCCTGAACCGGTCAGCCGGAAGGAAACTTCAAAAAAGGCTGAGACTGCGGAATGGACTTCTGCCGCATCAGCTGATATCAGTCTCCCCGGCAGTATATCTCTTCCGGTTGCAGATCCGGGTAGTTACAGAGAATATGCGGTCTATCACAAGGGGACCCGGACCGGTTCCTACGATGCATATGTATTCGCTCCAAATAAGGCTGAAATAGCAAGACTGCAGCAGAAAAAGATAACGAAGATCGAATGCTGGATACTTAAAGGAAGCGTCATCAGCAAGACGGAAGGGAATCACTGCAGCGCGCCGGTTGGAGTCCGTGCCAAACTGCTTAAGAACGGAAACATTCTGAAAGCTGATTACAGGTGCGAATCGCTGGGGGCAGCGCTGGGGATCATTACGGGTCAGTCCATATCCGGTCCGGCTGTGCTTCCCACCTGGGATGTCATCAGTGTGATGGATAAATAATTGGTCAAAACTGCATTTCCGCATTGGAGGGAACCATGGAAAAAGACGAAAGATTAGAATTGAGCGAAGTGGATCTGGACGAGGATATCTACGATTCCGGTGATTTCTTTCCGACGAGAGAGGTCGCTTTCAGGAGGCTTGCGGATCTCGCTGACAGCGGTATTTTCAGCGAAGATGTGGAGCGGCTCCTGTGGGACGTCAGCCACTGCATCATTTCTGAGACAGAGGGCATGTCCCTCTGGGGCTCCGCCATTTCAGACCAGCTGAAGTATCTGGAGCTTACATCGGAGGAGCATGACGAAGATCTGACGGAAGAGGAGGAGCAATTCCTCCTGGATTACGAGATGGACAGGTCACTTGAATCCTATATAGATGAGCTTTTCGAGGATCTTGAGGCATCCGTCGGGGATATAGGGGACGAGGATACATACGAAGAAGGTTTTGTTAAGATCGACAACAGATAGGGTCTGCACCTGGATCAGGGAACAGGAAGGATGTCATGAAAAAGATACTTATCATCAATACGGGCGGCACTATCGGGATGACAAAGACGCCCAAGGGATACGCGCCGGATGCCGAGTATTTCCGCGGCGCGCTCAACCATATGGACAGCCTCAGGGCCCCGGGCATGCCGGAGTGGGATATGATCGATGTGCTGCCTCTTCTGGATTCGTCCAACATGGCGGTGGGAGACTGGAACCACATAGGCAGCCTGGTTGCTGAAAATTACGGGGAGTACGACGGATTTGTGATCCTGCATGGGACGGACACGATGGCTTACACGGCTTCCGCGCTTTCGTTCATGCTGGAGGATCTGAGGAAGCCCGTGGTGCTTACGGGTTCGCAGATACCTCTTTGCGAAATAAGGAGCGACGGCCGCGAAAATCTGATCACATCCATGCTCATAGCTGCTTCTGACAGCCTGTGCGAGGTGTGCATATTCTTCGGCGGCAAACTTCTGAGGGGCTGCCGGACCATGAAATTCTCTTCGGACGGTCTTACAGCTTTTGTCAGCCCGAACTTCCAGCCGCTTGCGGAGGCGGGTATCTCGATCGTATACAATCAGGCTGTGATGCGCAAAAAACCGCAGAATCCCATGCATCTGCAGCTTCTGGACGAGATCCCGATCGGGGTAATAAAGGTCTTTCCCGGCATCCAGTTCAAGCTATTCGAAGCCATCATGACCGAAAGTCTTAAGGGCATCGTTATCGAGACTTTCGGGGCTGGGAACATTCCGGCCAGTGACGGCGCTATCCTCAGGATCATTCAGAAGGGCTATGAAAACGGCAGCGTGATGGTGGTCTGCTCCCAGTGTCCGCAGGGTACGGTGCTTCTCGGGACCTACGAAGCCAGTTCGGCTCTCAAGGCTGTGGGCGCCGTAAGCGGCAAGGATATGACCACGGAGGCGGCCATCGCCAAGCTCTACTATCTGTTCTCCAAGGGCTACAGCCCGGAGCTTGTAAAGTACCTGATGGAGCAGGATCTGAGAGGAGAGCTGTCATAAAGCGGGCAGTTCAAAACACAGAATTACATTAAAACGGCAGGACCATTAAGGTCCTGCCGTCGTTTTTGGGGATTGTGATTCGTTTGAAGCTGCCGTAAATATGTTCTGCGCTGTACCGTTCCTTCGTATGCTTTTGCGCTAGTGCTTCTTATTTGCCGCCGAGAAACGCTTGATCTTTGCACTGGTGTTCTTATCGAACGCCTCATAGCGGACGATCGTGCGCTTCATCTGCTTGAATACGGGCAGACCTTCGTTTACCTTGTCTACCTCGCTCTCCAGGAGCTTAGCGACGGCTTCCTTATCGTCAGCCTTATCCCCCAGGGCTTCCTTTATCTCTTCCATATCCGGGATCACCGTAGCGGCAATTACATCGTCCTGGCCGCTCTCTTCGTCGGGCATCGCCCAGACCATGGACTCCGCAATGTACGGGCTCTTTCCGAGCAGGTATTCCAGCTCTTCCGGGAACACGTTCTTGCCGTTTCCTGTGATGATCACGTTCTTAGCCCGTCCGGTGATGTAGATGTAGTCGTCCTTGTCCACGTATCCCAGGTCTCCGGTATGGAACCATCCGTCCTTAAGCACCTTTGCGGTCTCCTCCGGCATGTTGTAGTACCCGAGCATTACGTTGTCGCCCTTTATGCAGATCTCTCCGATGCCGTCCTCATCGGGGTTCTCTATCTTTACTCCAAGCGTGGGCATTACGTGTCCGACGGAAGAATTGCGCATCAGCGGATACTGGTCCGGGTTGAGCGCTGCCATCGGCGCGCACTCTGTAAGGCCGTAGCCCTGTACCGCGCGGAATCCAAGGTCGTTCAGGAACTGCAGGATAGCGGGGTCTATCGCCGCGCCTCCGGAGATCAGGGTCTTCATGCGTCCGCCGAATACATCGTAGATCTGTCCAAGCAGTTTGCGGTTCAGGTCCAGACCGAACTTTTTGGTGAACTTGCTGATCTTCATCACCCTGGCTACTGTTGCCGCCTTGCCTGTCTTCTTGAGGTTCTTGTTGATGCCCTTATAGAGGCTCTCAAAAATTGCGGGCACGCCCAGCACGAACGTGGGGTGGATCTCCTTCAGGTTTTTAGCGATATATTTGAGACCTTCGCAGAACGCCACGCAGGCGCCTCTGTACATGCAGATCAGGAAGGTGCAGGTGCATTCGTAGGTGTGATGGATCGGGAGCACGGAGAAGAAAACTTCGTGGTCTGTGACCTGCAGCAGGGTGGGTGCGATCATCAGATCCGTGCAGATGTTCCAGTGGGAGAGCATAACGCCCTTTGCAAGTCCGGTGGTGCCGCTGGTGAACAGCAGGATCGACATCGCAAACGGATCGATCTCAGCGTCGAGATAGGTGCGGTCGCCCTCTGCCAAGAGCCTTTTGCCTTCCATTATGAGGTTTGCGAATGACAGGATGCCGTCCGTATCTTCCTCCGCGTTGATGCCGATTATTGCGGAGATCTGAGTTTCTCCGCTTTCCACGATGTTTCTGAAGCGTTCTTCAAACCGCTTTGTGCATATGACAGCGCTGACTTCCGCTTCCCTGCAGAGCCCTTTGTGCTCCGTTTCGCCCAGCTCCTTGTCGAGCGGTACGACGATACCCAGTCCGCAGACGACTGCCAGATAGGAAACGCACCACTGATAGCAGTTTTCACCGACGACGGCGATCCTTTTGTCCTTCAGTCCTCTTGCCGCGAGCGCGGTGCCGAGAGCCTGGATGTCCTCCCAGGCTTCCTTAAAGCTGATCGTCCGGAAATCTTCGCCTTTGCTGAAACGCTGCATGAAAGCAGGGTTGTTGGGATACAGCTGGGCACTGGTCTGCATCATGTTGCGCAGATCGGTGATCGGCCGCATGTCCCTGTAGAGCAGATACGGCGAATCTCCTGTCTTTATATAGTTAATGGTCTCCTGCGCTTTTTTCGCCGCAAGAGCCTGCGCTTCTGCATAGTTGGTCATGAGTATGGGCCTCCGAGTTAAATCTTTTCATCTTGTATTTGATACAAGATACCATCAAAGTGCCCCAAAGTCAATATTTACAAGGGATTTTGTTTGGTGTAAACTGAAATGGCAGGCATGGGGGACCTTGACCTGAGTTATGGAGAGCATAGAAATGGATGACACACAGAAGAAGACCGGGCTGCTTTGCGTGCCGCGCTGGAATGAACTTCCGGAGATCCCGCTTTACATGGACCAGCTGATCTGGTTCATCGACAGCACCGTCGGCGTTTTTTTCGCTGAGGCGGGGCTGCCGGGACTCACGCACACGATGGTAAACAACTACGTGCGGGCGGGGATCGTGGACGCGCCGGTCAAAAAGAAATACAGCAAGCAGTCTCTGGCAATGATCATCGTGGTCTATATCCTTAAGACCTGCTACAGCACGGAGGACATCTCCAAGCTTATACAGATGGGCCTGGGTATTGAAGGCGGGACGCCGGAAGTGATATACAACCGGTTCTGCGCCGCGATCGAGGCCGCCATGGAGCTGGTCTTCAGCGGGGAGATCCGCCTGAAGGATGAAAAGCTTCAGGGCAGGGAGAACAAGTACCTCATGGACAGCTTTGCACTGAGTTTTGCCTGCAAGATGTATGTTCAGAAGGAATTTCTTATGAAGGCCGACAGTTAGGAGGTTTCATTATGAGTCAGTTTTTCAGACGTTTTACGGCTTTTCTGGCGGCGCTCTGCCTGCTGGCGGGTTCGCTTGGAACAGTGTTTGCGGACGGAACGGGATCCGGAGGGGCGGAAGGATCTCAGTATTTCACCGACAGCAAGCAGGCCGCTGATTATCTCTGGAAGAAGAGCCTTTTCGAGGGCACAAGCAAGGAAAAGGACGGGACTCCCGTTTACAGGCTCGAGAGCGTGCCCACAAGGGAGCAGGCGATAACCATGCTCATAAGGCTGCTCGGCAAGGAACAGGAGGCCTTGACGGGTCAGTATCAGTCGCCGTTCAGCACGGAAGGCGACGTATCCCCGTGGGCAAAGCCATATGTGGACTATGCGTATTCCGTAAAGCTGACTGACGGAACATCCGCTGCCACATTCAGCGGGACGAAGCCTGTGACCGCTACTCAGTACATCACCTTTGTGCTGCGCGCCATGGGTTACGACGATTCTAAGGGCGATTTCAAGTGGAGCTCTGCCTGGGTCCTGAGCGATTCGCTCGGGATAACGAAGGCGGAATACAACAAGCAGAACAACGATAATTTCAAGCGCGCTGACATGGTGCTGATCTCCGCGAATGCGCTCGCTGTGAATATGAAGGCGAAGGATCTGACTCTGCTGGAAAAGCTCAGAAATGAGGGGGCTATCAAAGACAGGCTTCTTCCGTCTGAGACTCAGAGCGGGACGGGGAGCCAGAGCGGCAGCGGTGAAAATTCAGGCAGCAGCGGATCGGCTGGCGGAAATACGGGAAGCGGCGGATCCACCGGAGGGCAGCAGGAGCCTCCCAAAAATGACGGAGATACCGAATTGCCGGAGATCCCGGAAGCAGGCGCTGCGCCTGTGCTTACCACGGCGAAAATAGGGGACAGAACGGCAAACATCGTAACCATAGACATGACTGGCAAGAAGGCAGTGATCACGCTTGCGGAGGACGCCGTCACAAAGGATATGAGCTACGACGACCACCTTGCCAAAGCCCGGACAGAAGCGGGCAAGGAGCCTGTGCTTTCGGTAAACGGAACATATTTCAACGCATACTACAATACAGGAAAACCGCTTGAGTATCCCGACAACTGCGCTGTTATCGAAATGACGGTCGTAAAGAACGGCAGGATAGTAAAGGGCGGCAGCACCACGAAGGAAATGTTCCTGGGATTTACGGATACCTGGAAGGCTGTGGTCGGGAAGGTCTCTTTCAGTCCCGAGGTGACGGTGGCCGGTCTCAGGTACGTACCCTGGGCGGTCAACCAGCTTTACAACGACCCCAATGCAGTGATGCTGTTCACGGAAGAGCTTGGATACAGTGTATCGCTGCCGTCCGACGCCACCACCCTCTGGATCAGCGGCGGCACTGTTGAATCCGTGCAGAAAGGCGGAGAGATAACCGTTCCCAAGGGCAAGATGGCTCTCGTGTTCTGCTCGAATGCTTACACAAGCGCTCTCCGCTGGAACGAAAACCTCAAGGCTGGAGCGGAGGCGGATTATTCCATGAGTGTTACCGCGGAGAACGCGGCGGACCAGAAGAACTGGGATAAGGTAGTGAACGCTGTGGCTGGAAGCCCTGGACTCGTGCTGGACGGGAAGGATATAACGGACAGCATCGGCGGCGTGGAGGACAAGCTTACCGCGGATTTCGTTGCAGGACGTACCTTTGCGGCTGAGATGAACGACGGCAGGCTGATAATCGGAAACGTTACCGCAAGCCCAAGGCAGCTCGCGGAGTACCTGGTTGGCATAGGCGCTAAAAACGCCGTATGCCTTGACGGCGGCGGATCCATAGCGCTGAATGTTAACGGCAGCAGGATCTCCACCCCTGGAAGAAAGCTTTCCAATGTGATACACATCGTTGAGAAATAGCAGAATTCAGATCAATGAAAAACGGGAGGATCTTATGCGGAACCTCCCGTTTTAATTTGTGTTATCCGGACAGTTTTTTATCTGTTGATCAGCGCCGTGATCCGTTCTATGTCGTATTCGCGGATGATCTCTGCGCCATCGGGGGCGGTGATGGGCTTGTCGGTCAGGATGATCTCCGCGTCTTCCGGGGATTCCGCTATCTCTGCAGCCATCAGGGTGAACAGGTCCGCCAGATTCAGTATTTCCACGGATCTAAGGGTCTCCCTGAGAAAGTCCATGGCTGTGGTCCCTGCAACTATCTGACTGCCTGCTCTAGCGAGGTTGAGCCAGATGAACTCATTTTTCTCCAGGTCCAGCGCAAACAGATACGCAAAGGTGCTCTCGCAGTTGATACGGAATGAGGTCTGGACCGTTTTGGGCTCGAAGACTTCTCCGGAGTCCTCTGTATCACGAAGCATATAGCCTGCGGTGCAGAGGCAGTTTGCAAAGTTGGTTGCGGAATAGACATTGTTGCAGAAAATCATGTATTTCATGCCCGGATGCTTTTTCCTTATGGCATCCGGCTCTATATCGAAATACTCCGAACCGCCGTTGTAGCCGCTGGTCTGGTCGCCGGAGTATATGATCTCCGCGGATTGCCTGGAACTCATTGTTCTCCAGGAGAATTCGATCTGCTTCCCGTCCGGGTAGAGACCGAATGCAGAGAGATCTATGTCGTTCACTTTCTCCCAGTAGGTAAAGGCACGGATCTTCTTTCCTGCGGGTATTGCAAGCCTGGAGCCCTTCGGGAGCACGCCGAACCCGCCCTGAGCGGTGTTTTCCTGCAGCGGAATGGCGTAATTCTTCATGTCCGGGTCTATCCAGACCTTCCCGAGGCGGTTTTTAAGCACCTTTTCCAGGTTTTCCCTCAGTCTGGATTCGATTTTCCGGGCATAACCGTCCGTATACGTCATCCTGTGAGCCTTTTCCTGCTCTGTTTCCGTGTGTACCCGCATCATGTTGTACTTTGTGAACCTGAACGTGCGGGGTCCGACAGACTGTTCTCTGCCGTATTTCATGCAGAGCTGCAGCAGCACAAGGGCGTTTTTCGAATCTATGCTTTCGAGCACGGCATTCAGCTCCTCCGCGTTCGAACAGCGGCTGATAAGATAGTCCAGGTTTCTGAGGACAGCGGCGGAACCCTTGCCGTCCTTGAGGATCTGGACGGCGCTCATGACTGCGCCGCGGCTCATGGCTTCTTCAAAGTCCGAGTAGACTGAGATGTTTTTATCTCCGCGCATTGCGTCCGCGAATTCCTTAGCGGCTTCGCTTTGCGGCTTGAAGTGGATGTGGTGCAGCAGACCGCTCCAGAGCTGCTTTTTCTCGGAGCATTCGCGTGTGTTGACGCGGCCGGTCTCAGCGATCCTGTTGATAAGCGCAGAGAGAAACTTGCGGTCCTGATTTTTCAGATTGAGCTTTTTAATATTCGTGTTCCCGTAGAACCTGTAGTTCAGCTCGTCGGCTACCTTAATGACGTCCGACATCTTCAGGAACTTTACGAACTGCATATCCCTGAGCTGCAGAAGCAGGCGGATAGCGGTGTTTACAGACGCGCAGCTTCCGACTTCCATTTTGCTGTCAGCGATGTATGCCCAGAGAAAGCCGAACTGGGAGTCGCTTACCGGACGGGTCCCCGCTAGCAGATCTTCCGCGTATCCGCGGAGCTTTTCTTCGGCTTCCGCCTCCGTAAGAATATCAAAATCCTTTACGGGCGCGTCCTCTTTGAATACAGTCCGCAGAGTCTCGTGCTCGAAGATAGAATGGCCAGGCTCGCCGAAGTAGCCCCAGCCGTATGTCACCTGATAGTGCAGCAGCTGGTCCAGGAAGAGCATGGCAGGCGAAAGCTCGAGCACGCTTTTCGGAAATCCCCAGTAGAACGGCTCAGGGACTCTTTGTCCGAGCTTTTCTGACGCAAACCGGATCATTTCCGGCTGAGCCAGCTCCGCGCCCTTGTTTATTCTGATGCTGAACAGATTTGCAAGGGAAAGCACGGTGCTGAGGGCATTCCTGGCAGCTTCACTTTCAGCGGATCCCGACAGCGTTTCCGCCTGGATCCCGTCATTCTGTGCCTTCGCCGCTTCCGAAGCCGGCGTACCTGCCTCGTTCACGAAATAATGCTTTGCGAAAAGATAGTCCTTATATATGTCCTTCATGTCATCCTCCTGAAAACATGGTAAATTAAGAAAAAAAGCCGCACATCCCGCAGGATGCACGGCTAAACAGCCTCATGATATCCCGGCACTATTACCTTTGAACAAATGAAGTAAGCACCGGTAGCTATGGGGCTTTTCCGCCTTGCGATATTGCCGGATTAAGAGGGCTGACGCTCTAACCGTTGAGCTACAGTGCCTTTGGAAGGCACTGACGGGATTCGAACCCGCAACCTTCAGCGTGGTGAATCTGAAGTAAATCCGTCTAGCTGCAGGCTCATTAATTATACCAGTGTGCGGGTGATGATTCAAGCGGGACATGCGGATATTAAGGTTCTGTAACTGTAATGTAACCATTCTGAAATCAGGAAAAACAGACCGCCGGCTGTTTGTAAAACGGGCAGTCAGCAGGCTATATTTCATTGACAAAGCCGTTGCTAACTGATAAAATTTTCGAATAATCACCTGAAATAACAGGCTCCGGGAAGGACGCAGGATCCGGCCGGAGCGGTAAATTATAAGGAGAAGAGAGATGAACACAGGAACAAAATGCGTACAGGCTGGCTACACCCCGGGAAACGGAGAACCCAGGCAGATCCCAATCATTCAGAGCACCACTTTCAAATACGCCACCGGCAAGGAAATGGCAAAGCTGTTCGACCTTGAATCCAACGGCTATTTCTATACCAGGCTGCAGAATCCCACGAACGACATGGTTGCAGCCAGAATAGCGGCGCTGGAAGGCGGCACGGCGGCTATGCTCACAAGCTCAGGACAGGCGGCTACCTTCTACGCGGTGTTCAATATCGCATCCTGCGGAGACCATATTGTTTCCAGCTCCAGCATCTACGGCGGAAGCTACAATCTGTTTGCTGTCACCATGAAGCGCATGGGGATCGATTTCACCTTCGTCTCTCCTGACTGCACAGAGGAAGAGCTTAACGCGGCGTTCAGACCCAACACCAAGGCGGTGTTCGGCGAGACCATCGCAAATCCCGCCCTCACAGTGCTGGATATCGAAAAGTTCGCAAAAGCGGCTCACGAGCACGGCGTACCCCTCATCGTGGACAATACCTTTGCTACACCCATCAACTGCAGACCGTTCGAGTGGGGCGCGGATATCGTAACCCATTCCACCACAAAGTACATGGACGGCCACGGCACCGGAGTTGGCGGAGCCATCGTTGACAGCGGCAAGTTCGACTGGACAAAGTATCCCGACAAGTTCCCCGGGCTCTGCACACCGGACGAGAGCTATCACGGCGTTACATATACCGAGCGTTTCGGACTGGCCGGAGCCTACATCACCAAGGCAACCGCTCAGCTGATGAGGGACTTCGGTTCCATTCAGAGCCCGCAGAACGCGTTTTATCTGAATCTCGGCCTGGAGAGCCTGCACGTGCGCATGCCCAGGCACTGCGAAAACGCCCTTAAGGTGGCGCAGTTCCTGAAGAGCCATCCGAACGTGGTATGGGTTCAGCATCCGAGCCTCGAGGGCGACAAATACTATGAACTAGCAAAGAAGTACATGCCGGACGGAAGCTGCGGTGTGGTAAGCTTCGGAGTAAAGGGCGGCCGCGACGCTGCTGAGGCGTTCATGGGAAGGCTCAAGGTCGCTGCGATCGAGACCCATGTGGCCGACGCCCGCACCTGCTGCCTGCATCCCGCAAGCACCACTCACCGCCAGATGAACGACGACGAACTCAGGGCTGCCGGCGTTTCCCCGGACCTCGTCCGCTATTCCTGCGGACTGGAGGACGCTGATGATCTGATCGCCGACATCAAGCAGGCGCTGGAGCAGTAAAGGAGGGGCTTAATGCCTATCAAGATACCGGATCAGCTTCCGGCGAGACAGACGCTGGAAGCTGAAAAC
>JAEEGL011527410.1_pt1 | contig 14539 bp, 11 predicted proteins | sample 9134231 | NCBI WGS metagenome assembly JAEEGL01 (sample SAMN16246548, study PRJNA631951) | gut metagenome | biome: gut microbiome; feature: rumen; material: fiber-attached | host: Bos | place: Iran: Karaj | collected 2018-10
CCCAGCTTTCCGTGGTTTCTTTGTTTATCGAGTTTCGTATAGCGATATTTATTCCACGTTGTTGAGTATTATAGTGATATTTGCCAAAAGGATTACTAAGCCTTAATATTAGAGGTTTAAAACCATACAATTCAGCATAAGACAGCAAATACTTCTCAATGGCAAGTTTTACAACACCATATGAACTCTTAGGATATACTGCATCTTCTTCATTATGAACCTTTTTTAAGACGTCACCATAGATCGCTCCTCCTGAAGAAATATACACAATATCCTTCACTCCATATTTATCCATAATGCCTAAAAGTTTTAAAGTAGAAACAAGATTTGTCTCAACATCATATTTGGCATTTTGAGAAGTTGCAGGAACTGTACTACTCAAAGAATGTATTACGAAATCTATTTTATTATCGGCAAAAATTTCTTCTAACAATAATTCATCGGAAAAATCGCCAGCATATACTTTTTCTATTGACGAGAAACTTATTTTGTGGGGATGCTCTGTAATTCTATCCATTACAATGAACCTGTACCGTTCAGATAATTTATTATCATTATCTACGTATTTAATTATATTCGTTCCTAAGAAGCCAAAGCCTCCAAGTAATAATACTGTTTCCATTTTTATTCCTACAAATATTATAATAATAAAGCTCTTTGTTAATAAAAGAAGCTAAGATCTATCAAAAAACCTCACAATACGCCACATAGGCCTATGATGTCCAATAAACCTCATTACAGATTTAATCATTTCTGCCATGATAGCCTTTAGGCCAACTCTCCCATTATATTGATAGTCATATATAGGATTACTCTTACCAATCCACTTTCTAATTAGCATATTCGTTTTTAATCCAGCACCTTTTTTGAAGAAATGTGTATACTTTTGTGATTTCACAAGTGTATCTGCGGATATTTCTTCTAAACTAACAAAACCTTCTTTATTGCATTCTTTTAGAAGCATCTCCCACTTAGAAGAACGGGTTATAATTGAATTAGTACCAATCTTATCATTAGAGTATGGCTCAATATGAATATCTCCAAAACTAATATCAGAAAGTTCTCCTAGTTGATCGACACAAAGTAAACAACGGGAGTTGACAAAAAAGGAATGAGTTCCAAGCCAAAAGTCCTTATATGGTATTTTCTTAATTTCGTTACCTGATTTATCACAAAACTTCATATACCCCATACAACCATCATCCCTAAATGTAAATCGGCCGACATTCTCTATATTAACATTATATTTCCAAGGGTAATAAAGTAATGAATGTTTTGTCTTATTTACAGAACAATATATGGCAAAATACCCAACGATAACTTCCCTTACGGTTTTATTAACTTTTGCAAGTTGTCTCCATCCTTGAATCTGACATGGCAGACCTACTACTACCAGTCTACTTCCTTTCATCTTAGACAATAAAGGAGAAACTTTGTCCATCGATAGTATTACATACTTTGAACTTCGACTATCCCATATTTCCTCTTCTGTTGTAGCTATAAAAGGTTCTGTTTCAAATGGATTATCTTTACTGTATCTTACAACAACTGCACCATCGATATATTTCTTTTTAAGAAGCCATATTAAGAACTGAGTCACCATTCCGCCTGTAGCACAATGCATCCTAATATTTTCATCATTGCTATGACCTACATAACAATGTAAGTAATGCCCTATGCACAAATCTTTTAATATACCATTCTCTTGACCAAACAAAGAACTTGAAAGATTATTAAGATGGATTCCCTTGCCTGGGCAAACATCATAACACAAACCACATTCAACACAAACATTCTTGTCTACAACTGGTGTGTTTATTTCACTCCCATAATTGAACGTAATACAATTTCTAGAGCATGCCCCAGCACAGATACCACAACTTGTACATAGTCCATTCTTTACTACCCAACTTACACTTTTCATTACCGCTTATGCATATTTATTTACGACATCCCGACAAAAATCATATTGGTGTAAACTGTCTTTCTTCATTTCGTCAATTATCTGGGTATCATATCCGTTGTATAGTTGTTCGCGCGTTCTGCTCCAAAACTTGCTCTTTAATTCATCAAAAGAAATATTATCAGGTAGTATAGCCCAATCACCACCAATAGACCTAAGAAATGATCTGGTTTTTTCAGGTCCCCTATATGAAATAAAGGGGGTTCCTGCAGTAAGACCGGTGAGCCCAACATGAAGCATAGAAGTCACTAAACAATCCATAGAGGCAATGATTCCATACAGCTGGCAAGGGTTCTCATAATGGTCTATAAAAATGTTTGGTAATTCACAATCTGGTACATATTGGTAGTGCAGACCGACCTTTTCCATGTGGGTTGTTGTAAAATGGAATTCCATGTCATCATGTGCTTTTGCATACGCAAATATGTCCGTTATTAGTTTTTTGTCTAAATGCTTGCCTCGCTTAAAATTAAACCCCACCCTGTATTTACTGGTTGGCTCTAACTTCTTAGGCGGGAAATAAGATGGCGTTTGAAATAACATGTCCGCATAGTATAACATCTCCTTTCCAAAAACCTTCATCATTTCAACATCACCAGCTAATCTCACGGTTCCATTCAGGAAGTTGTCGGATCTGAAGAACTTTCTTCTTCCATCTCCAAAACTTTTTTCATCAACAATTTTACCGGAGCCGCCAAAAGATATGGCACAAAACTTTACATTAGGATATTCTTTTGTAGCCTTATATAAAGCCCTGAAGTCAGCCTCATATTCTCTTGATGATTTATCTAAATAACGTTTCAAAAATGAGAAAGGCGTCAACAATGCTCCTCCAGCAATAATGACAAGATTAACACCTTCACATAATTGTTTGACATCTGATGCTACTTGTAGATTATATGTTTTTGATAAACTCTCTTCCAGTTGGAACACTTTTACACTATATCCCATTTCTTTAATCATCAAAGCAAAAGCTATTGCCTGCATGTCATCGCCATAATTAGCATATCGCAATGGAGCCCATATTGAAACAGTTTTAATTTCCATCGGCATTCTCTATATTACAAGATTATTAATGAAGCTTATAATGAACAAATAGTTTAACATAAACTCTTATCAAAAAAAATAAGATTTTGTTTATAAACGTTTTCTTGTTATCGAATAGAGCAAAAGCGAGTTCAAATACTAGTGCAGTTTTTCGATTGTAATCATATGCATTCTGGTCATTACTTTGTTTTATAAGAGTCATCCTCTCACACCACAAATACTTTAAAAAAGACTCGACCAAAAGAGGAGAAAAGAAGCGTTTATCCTGTCGGGTGGCAGAAATACACTCCCGATACCCGGTTGTAACTTTATCAAAATAATAAAATTTATACCCTTTTCTAGTTAGATCTATCCACTTGGGCGCATCTTCCATCACACCGTATTCTTCTTGATAAGGGTTTGCCTTCAGTACAGTTGTCAACATAAAACTCGATGAAGGCGGCATGTGGTTTTTTTTCAATACGACTCTGTATTGTTCATGGACATCCATTTCGAACATTCTCTTCTCTTTTGCCGATACAAAATGCTTTTTACTTGGATTCTTTGCATCTTCAAAATACAATATGTCAGAAAAAACAACTTTTGCCTCAGGGTGCTTTGTTACAAAATCCACATTATCCTCCAAGCAATTCGGAAACATGATATCATCACCATCAATGAACTTCATCCATTCCCCGTTTGAAGCGAATAAAGCTCTATTATAGTTACCTGCAGTCCCCGTGTTATGTTCAGGGACAATCACCTCTGCTCTGACAAATCTATCCTTGTTCTTGGATATCCATTCTTTACATATTGCAACAGTATTATCTGAAGATTTGTCATCAGAAACAATAAGTTCAATATTCTGGTAAGTCTGAGCCTTTACACTTTCTAGAAGATCCAATATATACTCCGCAGAGTTATATGAAATAACTCCAACAGAAATAAGAGGATTGTATTTTTCTTGAGTCATACTAAAAGGTATTAACTAATCTTACGATTTCAGCCACATCGTCCAATGTTATAGAAGGTCCAATAGGCAAACTTAGTTCCTCATCTGCCAAACGCTCTGTAATAGGTAGGCTCAACTGAGGTACATTCCAAGCCTCCTTGGCATAACATTCCTGCTTATGTGGTGCTATAGGATAATGGCAGACCGTGCCTACACCATTCTCGTCCAAGTAGTCATGAAGTCTATCTCGATTTTCCCTACCTTTTACTATGATCGGGAACAGGTGATAGGCATTCTGTTCATCTGGCAGCAAATCGGGCAATGTAATCAATGGATTATTGATGTGCTCATAATAATAATGAGCCACCTCTTTACGGTGTGCATTATCCTCAATCAAGTACTTCAATTTAACATCCAGTACAGCTGCCTGAATCTCATCCAAACGGCTATTACGGCCAGTATATTTGAATACATACTTTTTCTGTGAGCCGTAGTTAGCCAAAGCACGGACTGCAGCTGCCAACTCAGGATCATTGGTAGTTACAGCACCTCCATCACCAAGAGCACCAAGGTTCTTGCCAGGATAGAAGCTATGGCCAGCAGCATCGCCAATACAACCTGTTACGCGACCATCAGTGTGCTTACAGCCATGAGCCTGAGCGTTGTCCTCAACGAGTTTCAGATTATACTTCTTACAGAGAGCTCCAATCTTATCGGTATAGGCATTGCGTCCATAAAGATGTACTATTGCAATAGCCTTGGTTTTAGGAGTGATGGCTGCCTCAATGAGATCATCATCAATCTCCAATGTATTAAGCTTAGGCTCAACGAGAACAGGCTTTAGTCCATTCTCCGTGATAGCAAGAATGGTGGCAATATAGGTATTTGCAGGTACAATAACCTCATCACCAGGTTGCATTACGCCCATCTCAATATAAGCTCGGAAGATCCAGATGAGTGCATCTAAACCATTTGCGCAACCAATGGTATATTTTGTTCCAATAAACTTAGAATAATTCTCTTCAAACATCTCGTTCTCCTTACCTTGAAGGTACCAACCTCCATTAACTACACGAGAAACAGCTTCATTTATCTCTGCTCCATGAAGAGCTGTTACATCCTTGAGACTCAAAAATGGTATATTCATATTTTTCTATATTAATTCATTAATGACGGAATTCCATAAAATCATCATAAGACCGGATATAATCGTCTGCCTTATAAACATCTGATGCCAAGACCATACAAACTGCTCCTGCAGAAAAATCATCCAAATCTCTCCAAATGCCAGGTTTCACATACAAACCTTGATATGGACGGTTCAAAATATACGAACGTTTAACAGTACCATCGTCCAATGTCACGCGAAAAGAACCTGAGACAGCAATAATTAGTTGACTTAATTCCCTATGAGCATGCGCTCCTCGTGATTCACCTCCAGGAATGTCATAAAGATAATATACCCTCTTTACGTCGAATGGAAGCGTCTTTCCATTTTCAACAACAGTGAGATTTCCCTTTCTATCACTATGATGTTTATCAAGCTCAATCATAGTACAATCATAGACATTACATTTCTGTAACTTAACGCTTTTATCATTTGAACCAGCACCTTGGGACTGTAAATAGCATGTGGAGGTGTTTGTTTTAGTAAATGCTATAAATGCATCATAATTACGAATATAATCATTAACATCATAGGCAATACTTCCGAACTCCAATGCCAGTGCATTAGTAGAGAATTCTTTAATTTCGCGCCAAAGACCTTTGGGAATATAAAGACCATAGTATGAACGATTTAGAATGAAAGTCTTTTGCTTACTACCATCATCCACTACTATTTCAAAAGATCCAGAAAGCGCAATTATCAATTCTTCGTTATTTATTTCGGCATGACCACCACGAGCCTCTCCTCCGGGAACATCATACAACCAATATGTACGCTTAATCTCGAAAGGAATCTGGTCCAAATTCTGAACAAATGAAAGGTTTCCCCTCGCATCCAAATACTTTGGGAGTTCTATAATTCTACAGTCTTCTACAGTCATATTTTTCTTCTATTCACTTATTTTAGATATTTTTTTAGTCCATACCACTTATTTATGATATAGCCTATAGCTGCACACATACGACGATTATCCACCAAAGAATCAAGTTTCTTTTTACTCTCGTTTCTGAATTGCGGATCCTGATTCTTTGAAATCAAATCATAGAATATATAAACAAAGCGATAATACCCTATTTTATTTCGTTTCCATTCACCAAGATGTTTCTCCAGATTATATAGTCTACCTCTAATTGCTTTCTTATTGTCAGTTGATATAGCATCTTGAGCGCCCACATAGTAATCGACAAGAACTTCTTCAACTGTATTATATATGGCAATCTTACTCAATCGTAAATGAGTATCCCACTCCTGCATGGATGGACAATCTTCATCCAGACCACCTATTTCAAACATCTTTGATCTTCTGATGATAGCATGATTAAAATCTACATAAGTAGCACCTGAATATAATCGATCTTCAATATATCCATTGTTTATCCATTTAAAGTAATTAATACTTTTATGAGTATTAACATCCTTAACCTCAGAGAAACATTGAACCACATCTACATCATCTCTAACACCAGATGCCAACTCCTGCAAACAATTAGGGTGAAGTTGATTGTCAGAATCAAAAAAGAAAACCCAATCAGAGTCACAACTATATAGTCCTGTATTTCTTGCCCCTTGAGCCCCCTTTTTACGTTCATTTTTCATATATTTGAACCTTGGGTCTGTTCGGGTATAGACATCAATAATATCATGAGTATTATCTGTGGAGTGGTCATCCACGACAATACATTCCCATTCCTTAAATGTCTGATTTGCAACACTATCAAGTGTTTTTTTTATAATCGCTGCTCTGTTATATGTTGGTATTATAATACTAATCATCATAAAAATGGTCTTTAAATCATCTGTCCCATATAAAAGCATAACCAAAAGGTTCTACCATAAATAACCGGCTAAAAAACAAGTTATACCCGAAATATACTATCAAGAAAAAAAGAGACAATAGTTTTACTTTTTTACTTAATAACAATTCAGAATAAATGGCTCCAACAGGTATCGCAATGATAAAAGCAATCCAGTGGAAGAACCTTAGGTAACTCTCAATATCCCCCCTTGTAATATCTAAAATAATAGCGATATATGCACACCAATAACATGCTCTTAAGTTATAATCATTATTCGTGGCATAAAACCCCCAGATAATAATAAATAAATAAGCAGGGAACTGAACGAATGCCAAGGATATGCTTCGTCCAGCAAACTCTTGACCTGCACTTTTCATCGCAAGACTACCTTCTGCGGTAAACCATGTTGCACTTTGAATATATCCGTCAGCTCTTGTGCCTGTTTCTGGTATAAGCCCTAAAATAGTATTAGCTAATATCGCGAAATAAGACACATCCCACAAAAGGTATAAAACAACAAAAATCCACACTGCAACTTCCGGACTTTTGGGAGTTGTTTTTCGTGCTAGCAAAACACTAAATAATAAAAAGAATACAGGAACGATAGCACTAAAATGAATGCCCTCACTTAAAATTAGCATCGCCATCATGCCAATATAACGTTTCTCAAAAAAGAAAGCTATAGCGAAAATAAGAAATGCTAATGCAAAGAACTGACGTATTAAGTTTTCAGACTGAATTGATGTTAATATAAAGAATAGTGGTAATGCAAGCTCTGCCGTCTGCGGGAATTTTCTAATTAAATAAAGGAATGCAAATATAAGAATAAAACTATAAAAAACAAAACCCATCCAAAAAGGGAGTTCAGCCCACTTAAAGAATGAAATCCATAAAGTATACAACAATTCACTGTTATCGTGAACTATAGAATTCGTCAAATCTTGATAATAATGTGCGTAATCTGTATCTCTATTCCATCTCAATCCTTCGGCTAAAGAATAAATTATAATCAAAGGGCTGACGCCTAACCAATAAGAAGGACTTGATTCATCCCTACTACTAATCCAGCGTCCAGTTAAATAAAAAGCTATTAAGACAATTATTCTTATTGTCCAAAACACAGTATATTGGCCGACATCTAATGCCATAACGAGATCCTATATTTAAGCATTAACCCATTCTATTCCATTTTGGGCATAATACTTTGAACAATCCAAAATATCAATTACAAACGGATTCTCTTTTTCTAATGAATCAAAAACAATATTAACCACCTTGGAATCTGGGAATAGTTTCTTTAATGTATATAGAGCTGTTGAAGTAAAACCATATATAGCCTTGGGAGGATTTGGAGTAGACAACAATTCTAGTTCTATCATCATCTGAGGTTTTAGATAACTAACACCATATTTCTCACACAGAGTCTCTGCATATACTTTAGTCTCACAACCATGAGGGATGTAAACAATCTCATTATCAGGGAATTCATCCTTTAAACTCTTCATCAAGGTATTAAGATAACCAACAAATATATCTTCGGATAATTCAAGTGGTCCACAAAATCTTTCTAAATTTGTTCCAACTATATAAACCCTTGAAACCGCTTGAGAGGCACCAGAATGCTCTTTTCCAATGACACTTAATTGAAGTCCCTCTATATTAAAAATACTATTTGGTATATCACTATAAATTGTGAGTAAGTTTTTAAAGAATACAAAACCTCTATGTTTCTTATAACACTCCAACAATCTGACATCATTCTCAGATAAAGGTTCAGTATCCCTACCACGTAAAAGGCTGATGCTAATATTACCATCATCTAAATAAACAACATCTGCATTATCTGATACGACACCACACCCAACACTATAAAGAAAAACTGTCCTAAAATCTCCAAGGAAGAGTCTTTTATATTTATTATTCCTCTTTATAAGTGGTCTGTATTTATAATAAAAGACTTCAAACCTATTAGTAGGACTGATTGCAGTGTATTTAATATCAAAATGGTTTAAAACACATTCAACTTGACTATTTCTAACTTCACCACGTGGGAGCAACGCATAAAACTTATAATCTTGTATCTCCAACTGCCTAATTGCAGTAATTGCACATAATGCCTGAAAAGGAGAACAAACGACAAATACAGATGGTATATGTTTATCAAATGCACTCATAATACAACAATATTGAATACCTCAAATTGAAAAAATTAAGCGTTCAGATTTCTTAAGGCATATACCTTCATTACATAATTTATTAAGCGCCTTGCATCATCGAATTTATTTCGATGTAAAATACCATAAGTATCATACTTATCATATAAAGACAAAGCATATTTGTAAAGATTTTCATCACATTCAAATCGCCAATACCTTCTTTCCCCTCTTACCTTCAAATAAATTCCTACCAATCCAGGGAGGAGTTTTTTAATCATATTCTTTATTTTCTTTTTCTTTGATAAAGGTTTTATTTGAGACTCGAGACTCATGCTTTCACGATGAAATTCACGAGTCGTACAGTGAGAAAAAACAGGAACGTCAAGAACTTCTGGTTTCAGTTCAAACAAACAGCGAAGCATAAAACCACTATTCTCGGCTTCTCTGCAAGTAACACGACCAGCCCGCAAATGATCGTATTCTCCAAGCATATAGCTACAGAATTTTATATAATTAACATGGTTCAATATTGCAGCATCCGCAGATTTGCGCCTTTCTAGGCTTAAATAAAAAATATCTTCATTCGCTATGTTTTCGATATTTAAGTTATAATGATTGCATATTTTTAGATACTTAGATTTTATATATGCAAGATAATCTTCTGGATTAATAATTTCCTGCATTACTGTATCTGTAACATATAACTCATTAATATATTCATCAAGCGAAAAGGTTTCTTTATTCCTAGCCTCTATCCATGGTAGATTACGAAGTAATTCTCCACAATAGCCAAAATTAAATATCTTGCATGGATTCTTCTTCAACGACTCCAGAAAAGCATCTGACCCAGCATATGTATCATAATAAAATCCATATAGTTTCAAATATCTATCCCAATACTTATCCATTGGATCTGGTGTCGCCCAACTCTCATCATGGAAGATTAATCGGAAATTTTCTGAAAAGATCTTATCTATTTCTTTATCCGCATTATATGTATTAGTTATAAACGAGTCACCTGTTCCATAATACAATTCGGGTTTTACGTCTGCAGAAAGAAATGATGATAATACCATCCTTGCATCAAGACCTCCTGTCATCGATATCGCTGGGGTGCCATATGCAGAATAAATCTTCTTTGCATAAGAAGAAGATAAATGGCTGTATTTTTTTACCTTTTCGTCAATGGTTCCTAAAGCAATAGGATAGAAGTGATCTTCTTCTATAACCTCAAATGAATTGCTGGTAATTTTTAGGTAATTAAACCCGCTGAGTCTATGTACTTCGTTAAAATATGTATCATCAAGTAAAATTCCATCTTGAACTGTAGCCTCAATCAATGCGAGTTTGTTAATGGTCAAATGGCCTCGAAGTATTGACATAATATCATACAAAGAATTACTGATAAGCCAATCGTTACCTTCATTATAATAATAAATATTATAAAAACCAGCTATTTCACCAAATATATATAGAACGTCATTCTTATATATGGAAGCAGAATAGTTTCCGATAGAATTCTGCCGAATATAATTCACATCTGCATTAAAAACATTATGAATCTTTAAAAGAGTATCTGGATTTATAGGATCGCCTTCTTTCCATGCTAATGTACCCGTAACTACGACAAAACCATCTTTAACCTCAAGGCCATTTTGATTATCAATAGTTAGTTTCTTCGTAGTAAGGACAGAAATTCCCCCCCTATTATAGGTGAATGCTGTCTTATACTCTGAAGATTCCACACTCTCTTTAACATTCAGAAATATATCTGTTTTATTAGTTATAAAGAACTTTGACATACTTTCTAATATATTTTATTATAATCTTTTGCATATCATTGATATATACTACAACTCCTATATATATAAGAATCAATGGAAATTTGAAAATCAGAGATTCTAAACTATTGCCTAAGAAATAAGCAAGAGTGAATACAACGGAGACAATCATCAACCTAGTTAACCTAAACTTTTCATACCCCACTTTCATAGCTTTGCTGCTAAAATATAGTATTAAAAGACAAGATACCCCGTAAGATATGATTAGAGAAATACAGGCTCCAAAAACAGAATATTTCGGTATTAAATAAATGTTCAATGAAACATCTAAAATCGCAGCAAAAACCCAAATTAAAGACTTTACTTTTATATATTTTACGTTATAAGACAATGGGGTCATAAATATTAAACGATTACAATCAACCCAAACTGCCAAAAGCACTAATGGCATAATAATTGCACTATCTATATAGCGACTTTCTAATAACGAAACAATATTATTAGACAAAATAATAAGCGATACAACCACAACCGTGAGAATACTTTCAACTTTAGTTACTGTATTAGCAACCTCATGCATAGCCTCCGAGCGACCTTCTTCCGCTTCCCTAAAATGTCTGAAAACATAAGGTACATAAGCCTTATTAATTGAATGAAAAAGTGTAGAAGGTATTTGACCAAGAGTATTTCCCATACCATAAACACCTGCAGAGGCTGCCCCTTGTATTTTGTTAAGTAACAATCTGTCGGAAGCAGCTATGAACCATACCGACACATCACTTGGTAGTTGAGAAATGCTATACTTATAGTATTTAATAATGTCTGATTTATTGAATTTTGGCCACGTCAAATATGGTATTGAATAAAAAATAAATAACAAAAAAGTAACGATGGAACAAAAAAACATCGCATAAATAAGCGCCATTGCTTTTTCTTCCAAATAAAACACCAAAAATAGTTGCAATACAATTGTTCCAGCTCCTACGGCTATTGATGTAATTGATATTTTAACAGCCTGCTCCATTGCATACAACAAGGATATTACCATATTATAATACATTGAAAAGTAGGAAATAAGAACTGCATATATATAGTACTTCTCTGGCAAACTTATAATTGAAGATATAGGTGTCTTAAAAATAAGCATAAACGCAGTAATCAATGTCGCAGACAAAGCAATTGTAGAGACCTGTTGGGAATACATTTTCTTAACCTCTTCTATGGATCTACAATCAAAATAAAATCTATTAATTGCACCATGAAGCGACAACGTTAAAAACAATCCCATAAATGTCTGAAAAGCAGAAACCACATACACATATCCATAATCCGCAGGTGACACCATATGTGTATATAATGGTAAAAGCAAAAATCCCACCGCCTTTAGGCATATTGTGGATATAAGGTATAATAAACTATTTTTAGCTAATGACATTTTCTATATTCTTCATAGGCCATAATAATGGCTGAATGCTTAACATAACAACTACCGCCATAAAAAGGTCAAGAATAATTAATATACAGATACAAACGACTTTCATTTATAGATGCTTCACCAAGTCCTGGGCTTTAGCATACTCCTGTTTATTGCCAATATCAATCCAATAACCAGATAGTGGGAAACGAATAACCTTTTTTCCTTCAAATATTAATTTTTCAATAAGATCAGTAGCATTGAAAAAGGTATCATTGGGGATTTCTTCTAATGCTTTCTTTTTAATCAGATAAATACCCGCATTTGCATAATAATTATATGTTGGTTTCTCTATTAGGCCATGTATTTCTCTACCCTCCAAATCAAATATACCATAAGGTACTGAAATAGTATATGGAACAGCAGCCACACTCATCTCTGCATCATGCTCTTTGAAATGGAGATAGAAGTCCTCATAATTAATGTTAGTGAACAAATCACTATTCATTACCAACACAGTATCGTTATAGAACTCTTTTATAAAGCGGATACTACCTATTGTTCCAAGGAATTTTGGCTCACGGACTGTTTGAACTTGAACTCCATTATGAGGCTTTGCGAAATGTTCCTCTAACTGCTCACCAAGATAGTTTACAGTAACATTTATATGCTTAACTCCATATTTGATGAGTCTATCTATATTATGATCAATAATGGCCTTATCGCCAACTTTAAGCAAAGGTTTTGGCGTTTTTTCTGTTAATGGACGCAGACGTTCACCTTTTCCTCCCGCCATCAAAACGGCATCAACGGGTAGTTTAGTTACAAACTCCTCTAGATTAACGATGTCAGAAATCTTATTATCCTTGTCAAGAATTGGCACCAAACTCATACACAAATCTCTTTGCTTGTGAAGTTGAACAACAATATCACCATCCCCCTCACGGATGAAATTGAAATTTGTGTGCATTACAGCTTGAGTTTTTTCTTTGATATTTACACCTGATATCAAAGCTCGACGGGCATCGCCATCAGTCAAAGTGCCAACCATTCTTTCTTCATCATCTATGACGAAGAGAACCAAAGGTCCCTGCTGGAGGGCGTTAATCTGAGTTAACGCCTCCAGCAAAGACTGGTTCTGATGAATAATATATTTCTGCTCTATCATCTTATTAACGTTCTACTTTCTTCAAAACCCACTTTCCGAATGAATTCTTTTCAAAGAGATCTGTGTTATATAGTTTATCCATAATCTCCCAGAACTCACGTTCAGAGTAACCAAGGAACTCACAAAACTCTCTTACAGAACGAGGATCAAGATTACCATCATGTTCATCTATCATCTTGAATCCCTCTTCACGTGTAATCATTCCATAGCGTACCATACGTGAAGCATAATCGGTTGCAGAAGCATGGCCGAACTTTGGATATTTAAGCCAAGAATGAACCAAATAAGCAGGTGTATCAATCTGATCAAATTGCTCAATATGGTGTGTACGTGTCCATTCATGAGTCAAGTCATGGAATCCGAACTTCTTGGCAAGTTCATAATTCTTAAAGCTATTCCACTGTGTGAAGTAGCTAATATAGATAGGATCAAGCTTTGCAAGTTCCTCTTTAGAAGGGGGAGCAAAGAAATTCAGATCCTTTCTGTCTATTCCGCAAGCCTCAATGATTTCCTCATCAGGAATACCACTACCTACGCCATTGTTAATCTGGTCGCGAGCAGAATAGGTTTCTATGCCATCTGCACCACCATATTCCCAACCAACATTCTCTCCATATACCAGAAGAGGAGTATTGAATTTCAAGGCCATCCAAAGAGGATAGGTATAAATATAACGGTCAACAAAATAGGTAGGTTTACCATATTTCTCGAACGTATATTTCATAACCTTTTTCTGGGCCTTAATGTTAGGATTTAGCACTACAAGGTCACAGCCAAAAGCCTCAGAGATATTACGAATATTATGCTTTCCAGCCTCTGTCATCGGGAAATTATCAGCAGCAGAAACCAAAAGAGGATTCATGTGCATCACTTCCTTCATCAGATATACTTGAAAGTGACTGTCTTTACCACCACTGACAGCAATCATACAGTCATAACCATTGGGGCCATTCATGCCGCGATACTTATCGCAGATTGCCTCGAATTCTTTCCAACGTGCATCCCAATCTACCTTTGCACGATGTTCATAACTACGGCATGCAGAACATACGCCCTCTTCGTCAAACTTGATGCCTGGACGGGTATCCGGCATACAACATTTCTTGCAGTACTTC
>JAEEGL012286598.1_pt1 | contig 14539 bp, 15 predicted proteins | sample 9134231 | NCBI WGS metagenome assembly JAEEGL01 (sample SAMN16246548, study PRJNA631951) | gut metagenome | biome: gut microbiome; feature: rumen; material: fiber-attached | host: Bos | place: Iran: Karaj | collected 2018-10
AACACTTATAGCATGCTTGGACAGACTTTTCTATAGTACGCATTTTGACAAAAGCATGAAGGTTGGCGCAAGTGTGGTAGTATGCCGAAGAGGCGGCGCGTCAGCTACTTTCGATGAATTAAACAAGTACTTCACCATCTGTAATATGCCTATCGCATCCAGCCAGTATTGGAATAGTGTTCATGGAAGGGAAAAGGGACAGGCTGAAAAAGACCTTGAAGGCCTTCAGACAATGAGAGTTCTTGCCAGAAACATGTCCTTCCTAATGAAGAGCATAGCTCTAGGAAAAGAAAAATATGGCATGCCAAAATCGGAAGAACACTTGTGGACACATTTTATCAGTGAATGATTTAATACTCTTTTTGTCGATGCTAGTCAAAGTTAGGAAAAGACTGTGAAAAATGCTTATTTAGCATTCTTTGCAGTCTCTTTTGATGTAGCGGTATTTTCTTTTGAACCAAAGGTAATGAAGAATAGCATCATAAAGATAAGTCCAAAACCTATGGCATGGATGTAATAATGGAGCATATTTATAATTCTTGGATGAAATTATAAGTGCCATAGGTGTAGGAATTAAGAGGGGAGTGGAGAGTGCGAGACGAAAGTATAAGGAGATAATTGCCAAAATTGAAGAAGGTTTTGTAGCTGGAGCACTTTCCAGTTTAACTACTACATTGTGTAACATTTTTTTTACTACGGCCAAGAATGTAGTTAGATATATACAGCAAGCTTATGCATCGGTTGTTCAGGCTGGTAAGATTCTTTTTTTTAATGTTTATGTGAAATAGTTTAAATTGTGAGTGAGCATTAGTACACGAAAAAGCAATTTAGTCAAATCACAATTATATTTATGTGGTACAATTAATATGTAAAGACCTCCATGTCCCAAACTTGGAGGTATCTTTGAATCGCCGAATTCATTGCCTCTGTTTTTTTTGAATCAAAGATTTTCAACTAAAAAAGCTATACTAAACCATAGGTTTATACTACGTTCGGCTTTTCTTTTGTATACTCTGGTTATAAAAATAGCTTGATTTTTAAAGAGGATTTATGGAAGAAGTACTATGCGGATAATATTCCTTGACGTGGACGGTGTCCTTAACTGTCTGTCTACAAAAGAGACATATAAAGGCTTCATCGGGATAGACCCAAGGCTTGTTGAAAAACTTGCAGTGCTCTATAAACAGAGTAGTGCGGAGGAAGAGACAAACATTGTAATATCCTCTTCCTGGCGTATTGGGCAGGACCGAAACGGATGTGAGATGCCTGGGAGCTATGCATATCTTACAAGGATGCTTGAAGCTGAAGGCATGTCCATATTTGATGATACGCCCAGGCTTAAAGTGGGTGTTAAAGGAAGGAGCAGGAGAGGCAGGGAGATTGCTGAGTGGTTCTACAGAAACAGGAATCTTGATATCACAGGTTTTGTGGTTCTTGATGATGAGTTCTTTGATGACTTTAAGAAGTACGGGATATCAGCACATCTTGTCCGAACCTCATACGCTCCCGGAAATGGTGGTTTTCAGAAGAAGCATGTTAAACAAGCTATGCGAATACTCAGAAATATAGGAATTGATGAGTCACATAAGTTTACAAGTATTGCAGAGAACGCTCAGGGGGATAAGTGATTTTGTAATTGTAGTTGTGGTGAAACCAGAGAAAGGTATCAGTTATGAAGAGTAATGAGAGGGTGGAGTTCCTTTATCGGGGAATGCAAATAACTCTGGATAAAGATTCCATAGATAGATTTAAGGTCCTTACAGGGTATTTTCGACCCAAAGGGGCAGTAATACAGTATAAAGAATATAATTACAACAAAGCTCTTGAAAAATGCGGATATTATTGGTTAAAAGATGATCCACATAATTATCGTGGTAGCTGTACTTATTCAAATAGTCTGCGGGAAAGGCAATTTTTTTCCACTTTCAGATAGCAGTGGGTATATGAAGAAAAATGATGTTGATACATCAACGGAAAGCCCGATGCTTTTAGATCCATGTAAAAAATCTGACGTAAAATTGCTTAAATTTTTTAAAGGGGAGGCATGTTGTAGTTCAACTAAAGAGGAAGATATAGATCGCGTAAATGCATCTTTAGATTTATATAATTTGAATAATGGTTGGATAAAATCATCACGAATAAGAACATGGAACGATACTGCTGATGTTATCGAGGCCTATAGCAAAGATAGCAGGACAGCTTCTTATGGAACAGAAGAAGGTTGTTCTAGCCACCATAGACACATACAGAATAGGAGCTGCCGATCAGCTTCAGATCTATGCAGAAAGAATGCTGATGCCATTTTGCGTGATTTATACGGCGGAAGAACTTATACAGATAATAAATTTTTATTCTAATTATGATTATATTCTTCTAGATACAGCAGGTCACAATTATAGAAATGAAGAATTAAGAGATCAGATGTTTTCTATCATTAAAAGCGGCTATTGCACAAACAGAATCAGATATATTTCTAGTGCTTTCTTCTACAACAAGTTATAAGGAGCTCCTAGATATTGCAGACAGTTATTCAGCGTATTTTGATTATAAGGTTATATATACAAAGATAGATGAGAAGCCTATACTAGGAAATCTGTATAATCTTCGGATGCATACGGGTGCATCGATCTCCTATCTGACCTTTGGACAGAATGTACCGAGTGATATACGGATATTTAATCCACAGGGACTTATAAAAGCGCTTATTGGTGCGCAGGAATATATTGTAAGTATTGATCTCGATGGTGAAGCAGATAAAAATGATGCATAAAAAAAATTATTTCGAGATGGACTTATTTGGTCCATCTCATTTTTATAATAATTATATACACGTAAACCAAAGATAGGACTCAGGAGAACCAATACAATGGGAAGAAACAAAAACATACACAATCTGACGGCACTATCAAAAAAGCTATTGAACAGCATGCTTATTTTGGGTACATTACCGAATTTTGATATGTATACGCAGGGCTATGAGTTGGTAAAACTCCTTGATCACATTATAAAAAAAGTACCTGCAAGAGCACACCGTTATATAATACAAAGCTTATCCAAAGACGAGATAGCTATACTAATGGTTGCTTTAAGCGATCAGGCTAATCTGCATCTTTACAAAGGAATGGATAAAATGAACAGATTGGATATTCGCGATAGAATTTGTAAGCTGGGTTACGTAAGAGTGCAGGATATAAATGCTCTTGTTTGCAGGATACTTACTCAATTAAAAAGCGAGAAAGATCAGGATTGGTTACATTATTTAAAGTCCAGACAATTCTATGATTATATTTGCAAACTAGAATACGAGAGTAAAAAACATACTTTTCGCAGTTACTATTGGGAAGATAAAAAAAATAAACACAGACCTAACAAGGATATTTTCGATTCAGAATGCAGATGGTTTTATGAATTTATAATGAAGGCCTTCCCAAGAGATACTAATGCTTACATACATATGAGAGATAGAAAGTGCCAGAGCAATATTCAATGGACCTGCATTTACGGCCCTATCCATGGAAGTGGTGCATATTATACTAGAACAGATTCAGCAGGAAAGATTCTTGAACAGTACACAGCCGATGGACATGTATATAGGGAAAAGAGTAATCTAGATATGTTCTATATTTCATCTTCTAATGATGTCCGGACTTATTATTCTCCATTCAATTTTTGGTTAGAACAGAACAAAATTCTGCGAAATCTGTGTTATAAAAAAATCGATAAGGTATATTCTCTAGATACGGTGGGCGAAGCTCAAAAAAAACTAAATGAGGAACTGGCAATAATTGAAAAAACAAATGAAGCTGGTTATGTAGTCATGTGCTACAGAATTGTTAGAGAGCTTCAAAAAGGAAGGATTATCTTTACCGACGGTTCGGATATTACATCAATAGTGCTATATATACTGGGCATTTCAACTATTGACCCCCTGAGGAAAGAAGAAGGTAATTTTTACTGTATTGATAATGAATATCCTCCGAGCATTGTGAATTCTATGCGACTCCTGACCTCTGAAATCCAGGATGATGTGGTACTCGAAACAATTATAAATCTCTGTTCAGGAGAAGTAAAAAAAGATGACCATGATAGGTTTTTATTTGTTCCAAAGGGTATGCACATAGATGATTTTAGAAAGGTTCCATCTATAAAGATTATTCCTTCAAAAGAGCTTTCTTTATTATTCCTTCTTCAAAGACGTACAGGAACAGGACAACGTGTTATAAAGAAAAATGATATGCAGGTTTTGAAGGTATTTGAGACTGCGGATACAGATATGATACCTGTCTTTGACAAAGATAATTTCAAAGAAATTTTAAAGAGTGTAAAAGTTATGAGCTTTTCAGATCTTGTAACCATTTATTCCTGTTTAGAAACCGGGAATACAAGGAAAGATCAGAAAGAAGAGAATATAGTTACAACACAGTTCCTACAAGGAAAAAGATATCCTGAAGCAATATATACAATCGATGATCTTATGCATTATGTCAGTGAAGAGCTTGGCTGCGATTATCATACCCTTATTTGGGCATACCTTTATCAAAAAGATAAAATTCGCACAAACATAAAATGGTTGAGACGTCATGGTCTGAATGATCATATAGTTCATATCCTAAGGCAGACAGAGAATCTGCCTTATAGAGCAGAAGCCTTAATCCACACAGAAATAGCATGGAAACTTGCATTTTATTATGTGTATTTCCAGGAACAATACAGAGATTGTTATAAGGCAGTTTTTAAACAATAATAAAATATGAAGCAAATTAAAACATTTAGTAAGAAGGAAATCCGATGAAAGAAATTGTAGGGAAGTATAACAGCGCAAAAGTATTTACAAATATATGTGATGATACATGCATCATACAGATAAAGGAACTTCTTGACCTGGAACCCTTTCGTGAAGCTTCTGTAAGAATAATGCCAGATTGTCATGCAGGAAAGTGCTGCGTTATTGGCTTTACTGCCAATCTTGGAGATAAGATTATTCCTAATGTGGTAGGTGTCGATATCGGATGTGGAATGCTGACAGTGGAACTTGGAAAGGAATCAGTGGACTTTGCCCGTCTTGATAGCGTCATTAGAGAGTATGTTCCAAGCGGCAGAGAAGTAAATTCCGGAAGACTTACGAGATTCCCAAAACTTCAGGAAATGAAATGTTACCGCGACCTTAAAGATACAAAGAAAATGGAAAGAGCCATTGGATCACTGGGTGGAGGAAATCACTTCATTGAGGTAGATGTGGATGATGAGGGGAATCATTATCTTGTGATACATACCGGAAGCAGAATGCTTGGTACCAGTGTATGTGATGTATACCAGAAGATTGCTGTTGGTCTTCATACAAGTAAAGAAACTTTATGGGAAGAGGAAGACCGGATAAAAAGGGAATATAAAGCCGCAGGTAGAAGATCTGAGATTCAAGAAGTCATAAAAGAACTTCACAGGAATTTTAGGCTGACTGCTCCTGATCTTCCGCTTGATCACTGCTTTCTAAAAGGCAGATACTCACAAGACTATCTTCATGATATGAAAATTTGTCAGGAATTCGCAGATGAAAACAGACATATGATAGCACAACTTATAGTAGAGAACTATGGATTTAAGCCAATTGGAGAATTTACAACTGTCCATAATTATATTGACCATGATTCCAATATTGTCAGAAAGGGAGCCGTATCAGCAAAAAAAGATGAACGTATACTTATTCCGATAAATATGCGGGATGGTTCTCTTATCTGCATTGGAAAAGGTAATCCTGACTGGAATTATTCTGCTCCGCATGGTGCAGGACGGAAATGCTCAAGAATTGAAGCTTTTAATAAGTTTTCTGTAGAAGAATATGAAAAGGTCATGCGAGATGCAGGTATATATACGACATGTGTTAATCATTCCACACTTGATGAGAGCCCCTTTGCATATAAAGGCATGGCAGATATCGTAGATAACATTGATCCGACAGCTGAAATTATTAAGATTATACGGCCTGTTTATAATTTTAAGGCTAACAGCACAACTATAAAAAAGACGGATAAACAGCTTGAGAAAGAATTGGATAAATCTGTCGATGCAGACATAGAATGACCGTAGAAGTATGGTGTCTTTAATTTATATCTGGAAAAATATATGAAAAAGTTTTGGAAGTATGGGATATGACTGAAGGGAAAAGCAGGGGAACAAGAAATTATAAAAAGCATCCAAAGAACAGAAAGCCATCCATTTCGGCATCAGCAAATCATAAGCGCAAGTTAAACAATGAGGCAGCGCATTATTACAGGGAAATCACTATTGTTCTGCTGATAGCATTCTCTGCTTTTATGTTTTTTAGTACTTTTGGACTATGTGGAAGATTAGGGAATGTTGTCAGTAATGTTATGTTTGGGCTTTTTGGATTACCTGCATATTTTGTACCTATCATATTTGGATTTTCAACCATAAAGCTGACTTCAACAGGTGATACATCATATACAAATAAAAGGGTATTATCTCTGACTGTTATTTTTTTTTCCATTTCAATGCTGCTTGAACTTATGACGGGTCGCATTGAAGTAATGAAGTACTTTGATGGCATGGTTATATACAATCTTTCAAAGGACGGCAAAAATGGTGGGGGATTCATAGCTGGAGTAATACTGTATTTTTTATATCACTATCTGTCCACGATAGGATCTTTAATTGTTATTTTGGTGCTTATTTTTGTTTCTACTTGCATTTTTACAAATAATTCTATCATTTGCTTTATGAAAAAAATAAAAGCTGACATGATAAGTATTGCAAAACGTGTAGAAAAGAAAAGGCTGTTTCTAATAGAGCAGAAAAGTGATGCACGGATTCTCAAATTTGATAGTACTGATTCGGATTCAATAAAGGCAACTTGCAATGATTTTTCTGATAGTCAGGATATAAACCGTAATACGGATATCATTACATTCATACCAGATGGAGAAATACATAATGATATACATGAGATATGCCCTATTACAGACAAAATGGTAATTGAAGCGGACAAAAATGAAAATGATATTTATTCTGAGCAGAATAATGTAGCAGACTGTATAAATGACACAGAGGCAGCGTCTGCATCTAAAGGAACCAATAAAACCGTGGATAAAAATACAGACTTGGAAGAAAAAACAATTGCTAATACATCTCCCGATAAATATAAATATCCACCTTTTGATCTATTGCACAAAGGAGTAAAAGCAAGAGGTGAAAGCGAGAGTTATCTAAAAAATACAGCCAGGATTCTGGAAGAAACTTTGGCTATGTTTAATGTGACCGTTAAGATAACACACATATCGCAGGGACCTTCTGTAACCCGTTATGAATTACAGCCTGAGGCCGGTGTCAAGGTCAGGAAGATTGTTGACCTTGCAGATGATATCAAGATGCATCTTGCAGCAACTGATATAAGAATAGAAGCTCCGATTCCCGGTAAATCCGCTGTGGGAATCGAGGTTCCGAATAAGGAAAACTCCACAGTTGCTTTAAGAGACCTGGTCGAGAGTGAGGAGTTCCAGAAGTCAAAGTCCAAGCTTTCAGTCGCTATCGGTAAGGATATTGCAGGTAAGCTTGTGATTACAGATATTGCCAAGATGCCACATCTTCTTATTGCAGGTGCCACCGGTTCAGGTAAATCTGTATGTATAAATACAATAATAATGAGCATTATCTATAAGGCTTCACCTGAGGATGTCCGCTTTATTATGATCGACCCTAAGATTGTTGAGCTCTCTGTTTACAATGGAATACCGCATCTTCTTATTCCTGTTGTTACGGATCCTAAGAAGGCAGCTGCAGCGCTTAACTGGGCGGTTGCTGAGATGACAACAAGATATAAGAAATTCGCTAATGCCAAAGTAAGGGATCTCAAGGGCTACAATGCTATGTGCGAGCATTCAGATGATGAAAACATGCAGAAGATGCCTGAGATAGTAGTCATTGTCGATGAGCTTGCAGATCTTATGATGCAGTTTAAGAACGAGGTCGAGGATTCCATCGTAAGACTTACACAGCTTGCAAGAGCTGCCGGAATCTATCTGATAATTGCAACACAGAGACCTTCCGTTGACGTTATTACTGGTCTTATCAAGGCCAATATTCCAAGCCGTATAGCCTTTGCTGTTTCAAGTGGTGTTGATTCCAGAACAATCCTTGACAGCTATGGTGCTGAGAAGCTTATAGGAAAAGGTGATATGCTTTTCTTCCCTCGAGGCTACAACAAGCCTACCAGAGTTCAGGGATGTTTCGTTTCGGATGATGAGGTTCAGGCAGTTACTGATTTTGTTAAGAATCAGGGCGTTGAAACAAACTATGGCGGTAATGTTTCAGAGGAGATTTCCAGTATTGAGGTTTCTTCTAAGGCTTCAGCTAATGTATCTGCAGGAGATGCAGCAGATAGCGGTTCAGATGTGGATCCTCTGTTTGCGCAGGCAGGAGCAGCTATTATTGAAAAAGAGAAGGCTTCAATAGGAATGCTGCAGAGACAGTTTAAGATAGGATTCAACAGGGCTGCACGGATTATGGATCAACTCAGCGATGCAGGTGTTGTGAGCCCTGAGGAAGGAACCAAACCCAGAAGAATACTTATGAAAAAAGAAGAATTTGGGAAAATTATTGATTTTACCAAACCTAAGGATTAGTTTGTCCGTTCTAATTGTAAGGAGATTTAAAGAATGAAACGTAATTATATTGAAATTCAAGAGACTAATGAGGACAGATGTAGGGCAGTTACATTCAGAAGAAGGAATTCTGTCCGATAAAAGAATGATAATAAAGGTAAAACATGTTTTTACAGATCCTTTGCGCGTGTTATTTAAAAGAACACATAATAAATAAGGATCACTTCTTTATATCATAGTTATTTACGGGCTGTGGTGGATGGTGATGTATCCTCTTTAGCAGCAATTACTAAAATTAAAAATGGCGATTTATTATTTTGAGATGGACATTTTTAGTCCATCTTATTATTTATAGTAAACATGACAGATACAAACACTAACAACAAGGAGGTGCATTATGACAGAATTTGAAATCATTGACAATGTTACAAAAAATATAAGATCAGGGAATATAATTGCAGATGTGGCAATAAGACTTTGCGTTACAACCGTTGCAGTCATTGCGGGAAATATGATTTATAACAGGATAACAAACTCTACAAAAAAATCAGAGAATAAGGATGCCATGAACTCCGGAAATACAGTAAATGATCCCTTTGATGGAAATTATATGGAAGTTGGAGGACAAATGGATAATTAAATATTTCTAAAGACCTGTAGCATGGTCATAATATGACCATGCTATTTTTATAATATTAATAGAGGGTGTACATTAGCATTTCTCAGGGAAGTAAGAATTGGATATGGAACACACGCTTTTAAGTGTCTAAGGAGTATGTTCATATGAATTTTGATATGTATAAGATTTCAGAATCCGTTAAGAAATACTGGGCTAATATAGGATATGAGCCCACCCCGGAAGAATGGGCGACTTTCATATGGAACGACAAAGAACTTCCGCTGCAAAAAAGGCTAAGCTTACTTAAAGGTATAACACCTATGACGGCTCCTGACTTTAAGGATAAGATCGATACACATTTAGCTGAGGAAAGCGCCTTTATGGATTTCTTTGCAGACAACGATAACGGAAAGTATGCGTTTGCTGTGTTAAAACAGACTGATGATGATCGTTTTGATGAGATATGCATCGCAAGAGATTTCGAAAGTGTTTCTTCATATCTGAAAGAATACATCAAGACATACACTTCCGCAGACAAAGGGTATAACCTGCATAGTAAGTTCCGCATAAGGAAAAATAGGCTTTTTACCTCAGGAAATAAAGCATACAAATATGAAAGTGCTTTCATACAATATAATGAAGCAGGGATAATGGAATATCATTACTCTGCTGAAAATCCCCTTATATCAGTCATTTCGATAATGATGACTGATGAAAAAGATTTATCTACATATATAGAAATACCGCTCCCATTTAAAGATCTTGATGTTGTCCGTATTGCAGGCGATACCGACCGGAATATGGGACTGATAAGATTATTCCCAACAACTTCCAACAAAGAATCAGTTATAAGAAAGAAAAATAAAGAATGTGGAACATTTGCAGATACATATGTAACTGTTGAATGGCTTTCCGGTAAAAAAAGACAATCCTTCCAGGAAGAAAAAGTTAACCCTTTGCATTTGGAATATGTAGATGGAAGAATTCCTAAAATAGTCCAAGATGCCAAAAGAATAGCTCGTGGAGAAGGAACTCTGAGCAGTCTGCTCAAACGCTACGAACATTAAATACCTGTGTTAACCGATAACTTTCCTTTTCATTTATTCATTAGATTTCCAGAATTTCTCGCCAGAGTATGGATAATTTGTTCTTTGTGTTTGTGAAGGGGTATATCCAGCAAGCTCGTCAATTGACATTAGCTCATCAGAAACCACTTCGATGTCTTTTCTATTATCTCCATTAGAATCCATTAGCGGATCGGCTGATAACTTAAACTGCAGAACCTTTCGCAATTGATGCTCATCAATGGATTTTCCCATAAATGGATAATATATTTCTATATGTGAATCTTTTTTCTGGATTCTATCCCTATACGTTTTGCCAAAGAACCGATCAACTCTTCCTATTCGCTGTTCCAAATCCCCTGGCGTCCAAGCCAATCCATAATGATAAACTCTGTTACAAAATAGATGAAGATTTATGCCCTCTTTTAGAACATCAGTGCAAACAATGATGTCTGGATAAAAAGGAGTATTAAAGCGCTTAATTAAAGCTTCATTTCCCTTGTTCCCGCCGACCGCAGGCATGACCCACTGCTGCATGTTCATAAAAGCAGGATCATACTTATAATCGATCTTATCACCGCTCAATAACTGATTGTAGACTAACTCCCTATTTTCAATCAGCTGATTGATTCTCCCTAAATATGCATTACCCTTTCCAAATAATCTATTAATTATCTCGCGGCATAGCGCGTGTTTATCATCTTTTATTTGACAGACGCAATACAATAATTAAAAGTTTTCTTGATCTAGAATTATAAGAATAAAATAACTATAAACCCCTCTCAAACCATGAGGGGGTTATTACTTAAAATTGATCCGCCAAAATACTCATATTTTTGATAAATCTAATTTAGGTGCCTGTTTCATAATATCTTTGCATAATTCATCCCACTCTTTATGTGCAGTACCATAAATAGTTTCATGAGTAATATTTAGTGCCTCCAATTGAGCTTTGATCGCGGGTACGCTCTTGGGATTTATGTATATAACTTTTGCTAATGGTCTATCATTGATGGTGGTTGAATACCACTTATAATTTAATGGATATCTGGAATCCATAAGAGTAAACACCCCTGATTGCCTGGAAACACGATATGAAATGTCATAATCACTTTTTACTGCAAACGGAATAGGAGTAAATGGGGTTTTGTTGAGATCCCCAAACCATTCATCAAACTTAGCATCTGCATTATTTATGTTGTCTATGTTTTCTGGTTCTGTAATGTTTGTGCCGTCCGTATTCACTATCATGGAATTAGCATTACATAATGACGGATCAAGGATATACACAACCGGAGAGTCAGATTTCTCAAATCCATCAAGAGCAAAAAACAGTGCAACTAAAGGGTCCGTGGACCAGTCAAGTGCAGGTGTCCTCAAACCATAGTGCTGCGCCAGGAACATAAAGTGGAATTTATTCCAGTTGTCCGGTGCCACATCCTTCATTTGTGTATAAAAAGAATCAAAGGTTTTCCCAAAATCCGGGAAATGATCATAAAGTAGTGGCTCTATTTCACCGGGAGCTTTTGCTGTAGAATAACGTACCTTATCTCGGTATACGCTGGCATTAAGATCCCACTCTGCTTTTCTATGGCCTCGGTACCACAATTCGACATTGCCATTTTCCTGCCTGTTCTTACAGATAAAGTCAATAAATTCATTTACTGAGGATATTTCCGGACGCTCATTCCATGAATATTTGTTGTCTAATAGTAGTTCTTCTTCCATGTTGTTTTTCCTCGCTTTTTTGTCTGCGTCAGCCCTTATCGCCAATGGTACAAGGGACAAAAATCATCCAGGGCAGACTCATATAAGGGCCATAGTTTTATATGTTTCTTTCAAGACCTTTTTTACTCTTTTTATTTGTTCAGAACTCATCCCTCTTAAGCCTTGCTCAGATGAGAATAGGTCTTTTTCTTTAAATAGCTTACATAGTAATGGTCTGCAAATTCTTTGCATCCATTCATGATACAACTCTTCAACTGCCTCCTGGTACTCTCTCTGAGAATCCTCAGAATCTTCTTCCGCTATATAATCAGAACAGAATTCTTTTAGATGTACAATTCTGAAATTAAGTTTGTTTAAATCACCTTCATAGGAATAGTCTCCTGAATTTTGTACTGTTTTTTGTACAATAGAAAGAGTAAATTGACACATGACTGCTAAAGCTGCAGCTAAACAGGAATCAACAATATCCATTGTACCAAGCTTTTTTCCTATGTCCGTGATATGGATTATAGCTGTAGAATCGCAAAGACATTCTTCAATCATTTTTTTATTACCAATAATGCTTTTCATAGATGCTGCAGCAGTGGGATCGGATTTATTGGTATATTGGTAGATGTATTGTAGGAACTGTTCCTTGCCCATGAGTGATTTTGTTTTTTCATCCGGATTATTGCCTACATAAAAATGGAAAATTTCATGGGCAATTAGAAAGGCTTGCTTTATAAATGAATAGTCATAAGCGATGCTTTGTTCTTTCTGTTGGAAGTCGCTCCGTTCCTCGCCAAGAGCGTTCATGTAATTTGAGGAAAAATTGATCGCAGCAGAAAAATAATCCTGCACAAAGCATTCCTCAGATATTATTTTATTAAAGAAATTATCTAATGCAGCAAAAGAACAACCTTCCAATATGATCCTGTTAATTGAACGCATAATTTCCATAAGATACATATCAAAGACAAGAAAACATCTTCCATTGTATGTCATCTTATATGTTCTTTTCAGGAGAGTATCAACCAATATTATCGGAAAGTCTTCAACACCAATAGCTTTCTGCAAATCTTTATAATACATTTCTACTGCAGAATTATCAGCTACCGGTTCCCGTTCAAATGCCGGATCTATAGCCATCTCTCTGATATGATCATTCAGCGTCATTTTTTATTCCTAATGCCTGCTTGATTTTATCCATGAATTGTGGGAGATTGTCCGGATTCTCCTGAAGGAGTCCTAAATCACTTGTTTTGATCAGGACCTCACTATCTCCATTTGATGATAACCTTAATTCGAAGCTATTTTTATCATCTTTCTCTTTTTCGAATAAAAGCTTCTCTTTTTCAAGTTCAAGCTCTTTTTCATGAAGGCGTGTTTCTCTTTCGCTTATTTCATTTTGCTTTACTTGAATTCGATGAAGCAGCACCATTTCTACAGCAGCCAATATTGTTGGCGCCAGTACTTCAAGCTTATCAGCTAATTCAACAATGACCTGTGTTGTTGAGGTCATGTCAAAACCATCCTCAGTTTTTACAGAGTAATATTCAGGATAGTTCTTTTGAAAATCCTCGAAGTATTTCAGATCTTCTTCAGCGAGTGTTATTCTTAAAGTCGTCATCTTTATCCCTCCAAGATAGTGTTGTTTGCGGTGTATTGAGCATTTTCTTTTTTTGCATTTTTCCGAATTATGTCGGAGAGTCTTTGGCGCTGACCTTTCATACGTATACGATTAGCGTCTTTGAGAATATTTCAATAGTACTAAAAGTGTAGCTGTGCACCAGCCTTAAAATATTTAGATATTTGAACGTAGAGATGGAGCGAACGCCCATATAGCATCATATCACTTTTTGATTACTATGCACATATGTGGATGAAGAATAAAAATGATTCCTGCGGAAGACTTATCAGCTATGATTATAAATGCTCATTATACAATATCGTCTGTCATTTTTATTAGACAGTGGTTTCGCTAAATTTTTCTCATGGGATCTCATTGGGGAATGAAAACAGTTGCCGGGGAGTCAAATAAGATTCTTATCTTCTGATGAAGAAGTTCTTAGGAGGCAACTATAAATGCACAATAATACAGGCATGAAGAATGCCGATTATAAAACAATTTTTCAGGAAGTATCGAAGAGGATGCATACTCTGATGTGTCTCAGTAACAACCTGCAGCTGTTATCAGATGGTCTTGCTCTAAGTGAAAACGACCTGGCCAGCAATGCGGTTATGTTTACCACAGAGATAATGGAAAGAGAGCTTAGGGAGCTCAGTGAATTCCTGGAATATTTGGAATCAGATTTTTCAAAATCTACCGATGATTCTGCGACAGTCGCTGAATAGTAATAACATATAGTGTCAAAGCTGCCGCCAATTCTAGATGCTGGTGACAGCTTTTATAAGCAACAAATAATATTATAAATGCACGATTATATTTTTGTGATACAATTAATATGTAAAGACCTCCACGTCCCAAACTTGGAGGAGCCTTTTACAACACACATTAGGGGAGCGGTTCGTCC
>JAEEGL014454275.1_pt1 | contig 14539 bp, 12 predicted proteins | sample 9134231 | NCBI WGS metagenome assembly JAEEGL01 (sample SAMN16246548, study PRJNA631951) | gut metagenome | biome: gut microbiome; feature: rumen; material: fiber-attached | host: Bos | place: Iran: Karaj | collected 2018-10
GGAATTAGGCAGACGATGGAACAGCGATACATCAGTCAGAATAAGCCCTATGCCCAGCAACACATAGCACATCCTGTGATTGATCAGTCTGGAGAGTCCGCTGAAACCGGTTACCACGGACTTTAGCATGGGCAAGTTGAAACCTATATAATCAAAAAGATAATAATAGACATTGTCTATGTAGAACAGGGTCACGCCAATATAAGCCAGCAGGATAACCATGGTTATGGCCTGTTGTTAAGCAGCAGCATCAGAGTGGTGGACAGTCCTACTATGAATACAAGTGTAGGAACGCAAAGCAGCAGGAAATACCACAGATAACTGAGATAATCCAGTGCAAATCCGTACTTAATCAGGCTCATTACCAGAGCTATAAGCGCTACCGCCACATCAAGTACAAAAAATACTTTCAGTGTGGCCCACATCTTGCCCAACAGATATTCGGCATTTGTAAGCGGACGGGTGTAGAACACCTCTGACGTATCAAGTTGCTTGTCCCTCTTGAGATATTCCGATGCCAGGAACACAGAGACCACAGCCTGTCCCAGATTCATCACAAGCATGAACATGTATGGTATGACAGACCTGTTTACCATCTGAGCCTGCTGGTAAGGCGACAGGATATATATGGAGCCGAGAATCACCGATGCAAGCAGTGCCAAGAAAGCAAAAACCTTGAAGAACCAGCCACGGACAAGCAGTTTTGTCTCGTATCTGGATACTATGCGTATGTTAGTTAATCCTATCCTCATCAATCCTTATCCCTTATCTCTGTAAAATAAACATATGCATGTTCCAGGTTTGGCGGATAACTGACCGCATCGTAACCGGGAAGACTCTTTGCCACCACCTGAATATCCCATCCAAGACCATCCGGTATGGTAGATATCACGGCATATTTCTGATTAATCTCAGCATACTGATCATTCGTTACTTTCAGACGCCAGACTTTACCTTCGGTCTCCTTGAGCATACCGGCAGGCGATCCGCGGAACATCACCTCTCCCTGATTGAGCATTGCCATCTCCGTACATGAACTGGAAATATCTCCTACGATATGGGTTGACAGGATAATGGTGGTGTCCTTGGAACTGGCCTCGCTCAAAAGATTCCTGAATCTGATTCGTTCCTCTGGATCAAGTCCTGTGGTAGGTTCATCCACGACCAATACCAAAGGCTTATGAATCAGAGCCTGAGCTATGCCGAGACGACGTTTCATACCGCCTGACAGATTCTGAGCGAACCTGTCACGGGCTTCATATAGTCCGACCTGCTCCAGCATGGCGTCAACTGCCTTGCCGCGCTCCGCAGAGTTGGTCATACCCGAAAGCGCAGCGGCATAATCCAGAAACTCACGAACTTTATACTTGGCAAAAAAACGGAAATCCTGAGGCAGATATCCCAATATCCGCCTTACCTCCTGACGCTGAGTGCGAATATCGTATCCGCACACATCAATCTGGCCCTCGGTTGGTTCCATAAGGGTTACCAGAATACGCATTAGAGTGGACTTTCCGGCTCCGTTGGGCCCCAAAAGGCCGAACATACCCGAGGGTATCTCAAGATTGATGTTGTTTAACGCTTTCTTACCGTTAGGGTAATAATGACTTAAGCCTTTGATTGAAATTGACATGATGTACTACTTCATCATTTGTTGATTGCCGCAGCAATCTCCTCAGCACCGATTGACAATGTTACATATGACGGAACCGTGCGGGTGCAACATTCATTCTCACCCCACAGGAACGGATAATCATCCTTATGCTCCAACAGGTCTGGCTGCAGAAGCACCAGTCCTGGAGCTATACCGCCCGGAATGAAGGTATAGTCGGCACGGTTGTTTCCGTAAGCCACTTTCTTTGTGTTGACACCAACAGCCGTAACGAAAGAGACATTTGAATACGGATGGTTTCCGTATATGAAATTCAGTCCCGAAAGGACCAGCTCAGGATCAATCAGATCGGGATAATAACGCCATACCATATAGTTATTCTGAGCCCAACTGATGACACGCTCGCTGCCTCCCCATGATCCTCCAGCCACGGGAACGCCGTAAGGAGTTGACTCTGCTGTACGCTTGGCATCCTCAACGAATACGGGAATGACCTCCCGAAGCTGAGCCTTGAAATCATCATCCATATAAGGCAGGAGTGAGAGAGCCGTGGTGATGTTTACCCTTGGGGCACGCATAGCGCTTCCACCACCTGTGCGGTTATCCTCGGCCCCCTGCGGAGCATTACGGGCAGCCTCAATCTGACGCATGACGCCGGGCAGGAACATATCCTTGTACTTCTGCTCGCCTGTCAGGAGCCACAACTGGATGGCTGCGCTGGAGCGGTCACCGCCCATGCCGCGGTTTCCACGCTGGCCGTTCTGCTGTTGCTGCTGTGGACGGTTGGCCATACGAGCCTGATAGTCATCCATATCCTTCCAGAGCTTTAGTGCATTCTTCTTGCAGCGCTCAGCTGTCTCAGGAATATACGGGGCAAGTACACGTGCCGCATGTGCCAAAGCTGCGCAGACATTTACATTACTCATGGGATTACCGGCATTGTTGGTAAATGCGAAACGGTCATCCAGTGTGCCGGAACGGTTGCCGCGTACCTCATAAGGCTTGAGGCTGGGGTCATATATATAACCGTCGGTTATGGTCACGGCATCGCCCAAATGATGGTATTGATGCATGTTGCCCTGTACAATACCACCTGCAATAAATCCGATGTTCTCAATCTGTGCGCAAAGATTAAGTGCACCGTGTTCTACCTGCTGAATCATATCGGGCAGACCATCCGGACGGTGAATGTCAACGAACTGGGTCTTCTGGTCGATGAATGTCTCGTCACGCTCGGGACGCAGAACATCCCAAACCTCTGCCAGCTGGTTGGTCAGACCGATAACGGTACCGGACTGGATATCAAAGTCTCCGGCATCATACCATGCTCCGACTGCCAGACCGGGTATATGCTCGTACGGTTTGTACTTGGTGTTGGTGCTGTTTCCCATGCGATAACCGTCATGCTGCTGATAGTTGGTAGGAGCCTGAACTGCATCGTCCATGTGTGAGCGGCCATGCCATACACGGTAAGCTTCGTTCACAAGCATGTGGTCCATCTGTACAGGAAGCCAGACATCCATAGTGTTGTGCCACTTGCCGTCGTATACGTTCTTGTTGATCGGGAACGGATTGGTCCTGAAACCGTTGTATTCTATATAATAGGTACCGGGATCGGTTACTGCACTGAAATCACACTGGGCATAATTGTAGCGGTTGTAGAATACGCCCCACTCCTTTACGGCGGGCTCCAGGACCAACGTATGGCTGCCGTCGGCATTCACACGGAATATCTTGGCTTTGGATACCACCTTATCGTTGCGGTCCAGTTCTATGACAGCCACCTTTTTCTGAGCCGGAGTATAACCGATCTGTGAAAATCCGATGTTTGGCTCACGTATCCATCCGGCATCGGGAGTAGGCTCCACGTACCACTCAAGAACGGTGCCTTTCTTTCCGGCAGGAATCATGGAACGTACCACGAAAGTACCGTTCTGTGACAGGTTGCGTCCGTCAAACAGGTTCAGTTCAGTATCTGACTGGAACAGGACACGCAGTGACTCATCCTCGGGAGCCATCACGATGGTGTGCCCTTTGGATATCGGTTTTGCAACGATGAATTCGTCACGTCCGCGGTCATCAAATGTTGAAAGGCCCCAGAACTGATTGATCTTCTCTGATTTGGGACGCATCTCAGTGTCGCTTGACGGATAGCGCGGAAATATCTCGGACTGACCGTCAACAAGATAGGTCTTGCCGTAATAGGTTGCAGGAAAGAACTCCATATTGAGTCCGGCCTTACCGGCCAGCTCGGCAGGAAGCGGATCATCCAATTCAACCGACATGCGGAAACCTTTACCCTCCTGCCTTACGGTTATCCCGTAACGGAAATTATAGTCAGGATAATTGAACCTGCAACTTATCACGCCGCCCAATGTATCGATGGTACGTTCCGTGAGGCTTGCATAGATATCCCATTGCTCCGGAGTGTTCATGAGACGTACTGCACCGCCTGTAGCGATACGGACTCCGCGCTGCACTATTTCCACGCCTGCAGTCTTTTCATCACAGAATACTCCCTGATAGTTGTTTGAGTAAACCAACACGTTTACACCACGGGTCTCGAAATACCCCCTTTCGTTGATCACTAACTTTCCCGCATCCTTACTGTCTGTGGCACAGGAAACGAATCCACATATCAATGCGGCAATAATTGGCAGTAATTTTTTCATAAGTTTTCAATGCTGATTTACAAAAGTAGCAAATGGTTTTTATAAAAAACCCTTTGGGGATTTTTTTTGAGTATATTTAAGCTTTGCTATGAGATGTACACATTCCGTAATGCTTATCTTTGCATTCAAAAATGGAGCGACATGAAAAAACGTGTTCTTGTGACATACAACATGTTCCGCACCGGATATGCGGAACTTATCCGAAAGTATGATGTTACATTTCCACCTGAAGGACGAGAGTCTTTCACTTATGATGAGGTATACGATATGCTCCCGGAATATGACGTCCTGCAGTCAATGTTCAACTTCCCTGTTGACCGCAAGCTTATGGAACGAGGCCTGCCACGTCTTGAACTGGTAAGCAACTATGCAGTCGGATTTGACAACATAGATATCCCTACGGCTACTGAGCTTGGAATTGCCGTAACAAATACTCCCGGACCGGTAACAGAACCTACCGCCGACCTGGCCTTTGGACTCATGCTGGCCGTAGCACGCCGGATAACAGATGTAGACCGCCGCTTGCGTATTCCTGGAGCTTTGGAATGGACACTTCTGGCCAATCTGGGCTACTCCCTAGGCGGCAAGACATTAGGTATCATAGGCATGGGACGCATTGGCCAGGCGCTAGCACGTCGCGCCAAAGCCAGTTGTATGAATATCATCTATCATAACCGTCATCGTGTAAGCCCCGGTATTGAGCAGCAGTACGATGCCACATACGTTGATTTTGACGAACTACTCAAAACCTCAGATTTCATATCGGTCAACGTCCCCTACTCCAAGGATACCTGGCACCTCATCGGCAAGGAGCAGCTGGAGCTGATGAAACCCACGGCAATACTGGTAAATACAGCACGCGGACCTATTGTTGATGAGCTTGCCCTGGCCGATGCCCTTAAGAGCAGGCGTATCTGGGGTGCCGGACTGGACGTATTCGAGTTCGGAGACAAGGTGAGTCCCGAGATACTGGCATGTGAGAATGCCGTTATCACCCCGCACGTGGGCACTCAGACCTACGATGTGCGCAACGAGATGGCTGAATTCGTATCACGCAACATTATCAACTTCTATGAGGGTGGTCCTGTTGCTTTTGTAAATGACGTAAAACGCAAATAATGGCCGCATCAGAGAGTCTGCTTGATAAACTCGACGGTCTGGAGGCCCGTTTCCAGGAGGTGAGTCTGCTCATAACAGACCCTTCAGTTATTGCTGACATGAAACGGTTCGTCAAACTGAACCGTGAATACCGGGACCTGGAGCCGGTGGTAGCGGCACGCAAGGAATACATCAGGCTTCAAGAGAACATCGCCGAAGCCAAGGAGCTCATGGCAAATGAAAGCGACCCGGAAATGCGCCAGATGGCACGTGAGGAACTTGACACTGCAAATGAGCGCCTGCCGCAGCTTGAAGAGGAGATTAAACAGATGCTCATTCCGGCCGATCCTCAGGATGAAAAGGATGTCATAATGGAGATTCGCGGCGGTACGGGAGGTGATGAGGCTGCCCTGTTTGCCGGTGACCTGTTCCGTATGTACTGCAAGTATTTTGAGACAAAAGGCTGGAAGTATGCAGTTTCATCATGCTCCGAGGGCACAGCAGGCGGATACAAGGAGATCATATTCACCGTAACCGGCGACAAGGTTTACGGTACGCTCAAATATGAATCGGGCGTACACCGCGTCCAGCGCGTTCCTGTTACAGAAACTCAGGGACGTATTCACACATCGGCAGCCACTGTGGCTGTACTCCCCGAGGCCGATGCCTTTGAGGTAGAGATAAACGAGGGTGAGATTAAGTGGGATACATTCCGCAGCGGCGGTGCCGGCGGCCAGAACGTAAACAAGGTCGAGTCTGGCGTAAGGCTCCGTTATAATTGGAAAAATCCCAACACCGGAGCTGTTGAGGAGATACTGATTGAGTGCACCGAAACCCGTGACCAGCCCAAGAACAAGGAACGTGCACTATCCCGCTTGCGCACTATGATATATGACCGGGAGCATCAGAAATACATGGATGATATTGCCGCCCGCCGCAAGACTATGGTATCTACAGGTGACAGGTCGGCCAAGATACGCACATACAATTACCCGCAGGGCCGCATAACCGACCATCGGATAAATTATACCATTTACAATCTGCCGGCATTCATGAACGGTGACATTCAGGAGTGCATAGACCAACTGACAATAGCAGAAAACGCAGAGCGGATGAAAGAGGCTCAAATGTAAGTATTTTTTAAACTATCAGCACATATGACAAGAGAAGAGTTGTATCAGAACATATTGCGCAAGAAATCGTTTCTGTGCGTAGGTCTTGACACCGATATCAGCAAAATCCCGCAGCATCTGCTGAACGGGGAGGATCCGATATTCACCTTTAACAAAGTAATAATTGACGCCACGGCCGATTTCTGCATTGCATACAAGCCCAATCTGGCTTTTTATGAGAGCAACGGGCTCAAGGGCTTGCAGGCACTTTACAAGACGATAGACTACTTACACACCAACTATCCTGACCAGTTCATCATAGCCGATGCCAAACGCGGCGACATAGGCAATACCTCAAAGATGTATGCGGAGAGTTTCTTTGGTGAGATGAATGTGGATTCAGTAACCGTAGCACCCTATATGGGCCAGGACAGCGTAACCCCGTTCCTGGGACATGACGGAAAGTGGGTGATACTGCTTGCCCTTACCAGCAACAAGGGAGCAGATGATTTCCAGTACATCAAGGACCCGGAAGGCACGCCTCTGTATCAGAACGTTCTTCGCAAGTCACTTGAGTGGGGCGGAAACGCTGACAACATGATGTATGTGGTAGGTGCCACCCGTGCAGAGATGCTTTCCGATATCCGCAGGACCGTCCCAGACAGTTTTCTGCTTGTTCCGGGCATAGGAGCACAAGGCGGTTCATTGGCAGATGTTTGCAAATACGGCATGAACAGCAAATGCGGTCTTATCGTAAACAGCAGCCGTGCAATCATTTATGCCGACAGCACAGAGAACTTTGCCTCTGTTGCCCGCGCAAAGGCTGCCGAAGTTCAGAAGGAAATGAGCGCTTATTTAAAATAATACATTATATTTGCAGATTAAACTGCAATTATTTAAAAATGGAATTTACAGCAAAACAGATAGCGGATTTTCTGGGCGGCACTGTAGACGGCGATGAAAACGCCTCCGTCCATACTTTCGCCAAGATTGAAGAGGGTGTACCGGGTGCACTCTCTTTTCTTTCTAATGTCAAATACACCCAGTATCTGTATTCGACCAAGTCAAGTATCATACTGGTCAACAAGGATTTCAAGCCAGAACAGCCTGTGAACGCAACTCTCGTCAGAGTTGACAATGCATATGAGGCTCTGGCCAAACTGATGTCGCTTTACGCATCCATGAAACCGGCCAAGACCGGAATAAGTTCTTTGGCATCGGTTTCCGAAAAGGCCAGGATCGGAAGCAACGTATACATAGGTCCGTTTTCAGTCATTGAGGATGGTGCAGTCATCGGCGACAACACACAGATATATCCTTCAGTCACAATAGGTGAAGGCGCAACCGTGGGTTCAGACTGCATTCTGTATCCCCACGTTACCGTTTATTACGGCTGTAAGATAGGCAACCGCTGCATTCTTCATGCAGGTAGCGTTGTAGGTGCCGACGGATTCGGATTCGCTCCGACCCCCAACGGTTACAACAAGATTCCGCAGATAGGTATCGTAGAACTGGAGGACGATGTCGAGATAGGCGCAAACACATGTGTCGACCGTTCAACTATGGGCCGTACAATAGTCCGTAAGGGCGTAAAACTGGACAATCTGGTCCAGGTGGCACATAACGTCGAAGTTGGTGAAAACACCGTAATCTCAGCTCAGACTGGAATAGCCGGCTCCAGCAAGATAGGCTCGTGGTGCATGATAGGAGGCCAAAGCGGTATCTCCGGACACATCACAGTAGGCAATAAAGTTAACATAGCTGCCAAGACTGGAGTCATAAGCAGTATCAATGACGGGGATACGATAATGGGATACCCGTCCATCGGTTACCGCAACTTCCTGCGCTCTTCACTCATTTTCAGGGAACTGCCAGAGATGAACAAAACGATCCAGAAGCTTCAGAAAGAGATAGAAGAGCTGAAAGCTAAACTTGAAGAAAAGTAACTTAACATGTACAAACAAAAGACTTTAAAGAGTAGTTTCTCACTTAGCGGAAAAGGGCTTCACACCGGTCTTGAACTGACCGTGACATTCAACCCGGCCCCCGCGGACTACGGATACAAGATACAGAGAACAGACCTTGAGAGCCAACCTGTAATCGAGGCTTTTGCAGAGAACGTTCGTGAGACCCAGCGCGGTACCGTACTGTTCAAGGGCAATGTAAAGGTAAGCACAGTTGAGCATGGCCTTGCTGCCCTTTACGCCGCCGGTATTGACAACTGCCATATTGAGGTGAACGGCCCCGAATTCCCGATACTGGACGGCAGCGCAATAGAGTATGTTGAGAACATTCAGCGTGTGGGAATTAAAGAACTGGACGCCCTCAAGGATTTCTACGTAGTCAAGAACAAGATTGAGGTCAAGGATGAGCAAACAGGCTCGTCAATCATTCTGCTTCCTGACAATGAATTCAGCGTAAACGTACTCATCTCTTATGATTCCAAGATTCTCTACAATCAGTATGCATCCCTGGATGACATGCGTGATTTCCCCACAGAGATAGCAAAGAGCCGTACTTTCGTGTTCGTCCGTGAGATAGAACCGCTTCTGGAGGCAGGTCTCATCAAGGGTGGTGACCTGGACAACGCCATAGTAATCTATGAACGTGAGATGTCGCAGGAGCGATATGACAAGATCTGCGAAGTGATGGGAGTACCCAAGATGGATGCCACACGCCGCGGATACATAATGCATAAGCCTCTACAGTGGGACAATGAGCCTGCACGTCATAAACTGTTGGATATCATAGGAGACCTGGCATTGGTAGGTAAACCGATAAAGGGTCGTATCATAGCCACCCGTCCCGGCCACACCATCAACAACAAGTTTGCATGCATACTGCGCAAGAACATAATACTGAATGATGTTCAGGCTCCGGCTTATGATCCGTCCGTTCCGCCGGTAATGAACCTGCAGCAGATTCAGGCAGTAATGCCACACCGTTTCCCCATGCAGTTGCTGGATAAGGTCATAACACTGACCGACCTCTACGCCGAGGGAGTCAAGAACGTAACCAACAACGAGTTCTATTTTACAGGTCATTTCCCCGAGCACCCCATCATGCCCGGTGTACTCATCATTGAGGCAATGGCCCAGCTTGGAGGAACTCTTGCCCTCCAGATAACGGGTGAGCCAAAGGATTATGAGGCTATGTTCATCAAGATTGACAACACCCGTTTCCGTCAGGCCGTGGTACCCGGCGACACTCTTCTGATGCGTGTCGTAAGGACTGCTCCTATACGTCACAACATATTATCAATCAAGGGATACGCCTTTGTAGCCGACAAGCTGGTTGCAGAGTCGGAATTTATGGTTCAAATAGTTAAAAGAGAAAACTGATGATTAGTCCTCTGGCATACGTTGACCCTTCTGCACAGATAGGCAAGAACGTTGAGATAGGTCCGTTCTGTTTCATAGACAAGAACGTGGTGATAGGTGACAACAATATCCTGATGCCGCATGTAAGCGTCATGTACGGCTCACGTATCGGTAACGGCAACACCATACATCCGGGAGCCGTTATCGGAGGAATACCGCAGGACTTGAAGTTTATAGGTGAGGAGACTACTGCCGAGATAGGCGACAACAACCGAATAAGTGAGAACGTTACAATCAACCTTGGTACCGCTTCTAAAGGCAAGACTGTGGTTGGCAGCAACAACCTGCTCATGGAAAGCATGCATGTGGCCCACGACTGCATTGTAGGCAGCTACTGCATTATTGGCAACAGCACTAAACTGGGCGGAGAGGTTGAGGTTGAGGACCACGCTACAATCAGTGCCGGAGTGCTCATCCACCAGTTTACACATATAGGCGGCTACGTAATGATACAGGGTGGAACAGGCGTAAGCCAGGATGTCCCTCCGTTTACCATGTCCGGACGCAACCCTTTGACATATATGGGCATCAACCTGGTCCGTCTGCGCCGTGAAAAGTTCAGTGCCGAGACCATCGAGGCCATCCACAACGCATACCGTATCATATATCAGCAAGGCCTGAATGTATCCCAAGCCGTAGCAGCCCTTAAGGAGAGTGATATTGCAGATGATCCGCAGGTAAAGTACATAATAGACTTTATCTCCAGGTCTGAGAGAGGCATAATACGAGACAGATAAATAAGTAACAATATGATTTACAGATTTATTTTCATTTCTGATGAGGTTGATGATTTCTATCGTGAAATCCAGATCAGTTCATCGGCTTCATTCCTGGATTTCAGCAATGCCATCCTGAAATCTGTAGGTTATCCCGACGACCAGATGACCTCATTCTTCATCTGTGAGGACAACTGGGAAAAACGTGAGGAGATAACCCGTGAGGAGATGAATACCAGCTCAGAGGTTGACAACTGGGTAATGGCAGACACCCCGCTGGATGAGCTGATTGAAGATGAGAAGCAGCGTCTGATCTACATCTTCGATCCTTTAACAGAAAGATGTTTCTTCATTGAGTTGAAGGAGATTATCACCGGAAAGACACTTTCCGAAGCAGTCTGCACAGCCAGCCAGGGAAATCCGCCCAAACAGACCGTTGATTTTGATGAATTCGCCAAGGCCAATCCTGTCCTGGACGTTGATGAGAATTTCTACGGAGATGAAGGATTTGACTCCGATGAGATTGACGAGGAAGGTTTCGGAATGGAAGGCGGCGAAGGTGGAGATACTGTAAGCCTTGATTCCATTGACGACCTTTATTGAGTGAAGAACCTGGTTGTGATATTAGGACCTACCGGCGTGGGGAAGACGGAATTATGCCTGACCCTCGCCGATTTGTTTCATACACCTGTCATATCGGCCGATTCAAGACAGATGTATGCAGACATTCCGATATGCACAGCTGCACCAACACCTGATGAAAGAGCACGTGCGGAACATTACCTGGTAGGCAATCTCTCACTTGATGACTATTACAGTGCGGCAAGATACGAAGAGGATGTCATGATGCTTGTAAATAGACTATTCGCAGATCACGACATCCTACTGGTCACAGGTGGATCAATGATGTATATAGATGCCCTATGCTATGGTATAGACCAGATTCCCACCATTTCGGACGATATCCGTCTGCCCCTTTTGGAGCGTTATGAGAAGGAGGGATTGGACAATCTGGTACAGGAACTCAAGATTCTGGATCCGGAGTACTATAAACAGGTGGACAGAAAGAATCCCAAGCGTGTCCTGCATGCTCTTGAAGTCTGCTATATGACCGGGCACCCCTACTCTGACCTGCGCAAGGGAAAGAAGGCAGAGCGCCCGTTCAACATCATCCGCATCGGACTTACCCGCCCGCGTGAGGAGCTCTACAACCGCATCAACCGCCGCGTTGACAAGATGATAGAGAACGGTCTTATTGACGAGGCTCGGCGCATGTATCCGCACCGCGGGCTAAACTCGCTCAACACAGTGGGCATGAAAGAGCTTTTCAGCTGGATAGACGGTGCTCTTACCACCGACGGCAAGCCCTGGACGCTGGAGTTTGCCATAGAGAAGATAAAGCAGAACACACGAATCTACTCCCGCAAGCAGATGACGTGGTTCAAGCGCGATGAGAACACCAGCTGGTTTAACCCGGACGATGTAGACGCTATAGTAAATTATATAAAGCAGAAGTCATGCTGATCAGACTATACGACAAGAATCCCAGCCAGCGCGACATTGACCGCGTGCTGGACATCCTGAACGGAGGAGGCGTCATTGTTTTCCCCACAGATACGGCTTATGCGCTGGGATGCCATGCTCTAAAGGAACGCCCCATTGAGCGAATCTGCAAAATAAAGGGTATGGACCCCCGCAAGCACCGTTTCTCCATAGTCTGCTATGACCTGAGCGACATAAGCCAGTACGTGCAGATAGATAATGCCACGTTCAAGACAATGAAACGCAACCTACCCGGTCCGTTTACCTTTGTGCTGCGTGCCGGCAGCCGTCTGCCCAAGATATTCAGCAACCGAAAGGAGGTGGGAATCCGCGTGCCAGACAATGATATCACACGTGAGATATGCCGACAGTTGGGTGCTCCCCTGCTCTCCACCACCGTTCCGTATGATGAGTCCGATGACATCGGATACCTGACAGACCCAGAACTTATCGATGAGCGCCTGGGCGATGATGTGGACTTGGTAATCAACGGCGGGGCAGGCGGTTTTGAATACTCCACCGTGGTTTATTGCGTTGACGGGGATCAGGAGATAATCCGTCAGGGCAAGGGCGTACTTGACAATTGAGCATTTGGAATTATAATTAATTTTGTGACAATTAATTAAGTATAATTATATGAAGCGATTGATAATACTTGTTGCAGCAGTGACAGCAGCCTTTTCACTGGGTGCCCAAAACAGGAAACTAACCCTGGATGACGTGATCGGAGGTTCATTCTACGGAAACACTGCTCCAAGCATAACACCTATGGCAGACGGAGAGAGCTATCTGGCTGCCGACGGAGACTGCATATTGAAATACTCATTCAAGAACGGAGCAGTTACTGACACCATACTTAACCTGAGAACCGTCAAGGGGGACAAGCCTTTTGCGTTGGGCCGTTTCATACTCTCTCCAACCGAGGATGTGATCTTGCTTGAAGAGTATGTCAGCAAGATATTCCGCCGGTCATATACCGCCAACTATTACATATTCACTATCCGTAACAATAGGGCCGAAAAGCTTACCGACGGAGGTCCCGTCCAGGTTCCTTCATTCTCACCTGATGGTCATAACATAGCATTCGTCCGTGACAATAACATATTCTTAGTCAAGATGTTATTTAATAATGCCGAAGTACAGGTTACTAAAGATGGAGAGTTGGGAAAGATACGTAACGGCATCCCCGACTGGGCCTACGAGGAGGAGTTCGGACTTGTTCGTGCATATGAGTTCAGCGCCGACAGCCGCATGCTGGCCTGGATCCGTTTTGACGAATCACAGGTGGGCAGTTATGAACTTCCGTTCTTCCTGTCAAACCCTGACCGCAACGCATATTCCCAGGAACTGGTATCATATCGTCCCCAGCAGTATCCCACTGCAGGCGGCACCAACTCCAAAGTATCGGTCCACTCATTTGACATTAAGAGTTCAGTCATCCGCGACATGGATCTGAAGTTGGACAGCACCACATACATTCCGCGCATCAAGTTCATCGAGAATGAGGATAATACCCTATTCATATTTACTCTGAACCGTCTCCAGAACAAACTGGAAATCTACTCCGGCAATCCCCGCTCGACAGTCTGCAAACTCACTCTGCGTGAGCAGGACGAGCGTTACATTGACGAATTCAGCTACATGGATACCAAATTCTACGGCACACAATTCATCATGCAAAGTGAGCGTGACGGCCACCGCCACCTATATCTTTATGAGCTGAACGGCCAACTTAAGCGACAGATAACCAAAGGTGATTTTGATGTCCTTGCCCTCCATGGATATGACCCCAAATCGGGTACCGTTTATTATGAAAGCAATGAATCCGGCATATATGACTGCGCTGTTTGGAAGATTGACGGCAAAGGCAAGAAGACCAGACTGACTCCTGAGCAAGGCACCAGCCACGCCAGTTTCAGCACCGGCTGCAAGTATTTCATCAACACCTGGTCCGATATGTCTACTCCATATCTTGTAACACGTCACGATGCCAGCGGCAAGCAACTGGGAGTGATTGATGACAACGCCGATATCAAACTGGCCGCATTGGAATACGGACTGCCGCGCAAGGAGCAGTTCTCATTCAAGACTGTCGACGGCACCACTCTCTACGGCTGGATGGTAAAACCGTCCGGTGCCGATGAGTCCCACCCCTGCCCCGTCATCCTGTACCAGTACAGCGGTCCCGGATCAAACGAAGTGCTCAATGAATGGGGTGCCGGATTCTATCCCGGAGCTGCTTTTGAATCCCTGCTCACTTATAAAGGCTACGCTGTTGCCGTTGTTGACGGTCGCGGCACCGGCCGTCGCGGATCGGACTTCAAGAAACAGACCTACAAGCATCTGGGCGTGATGGAAAGCCAGGATCAGGTTACTGCAGCCCAGTACCTTGGCTCACGCCCCTACA
>JAEEGL016002774.1_pt1 | contig 14539 bp, 14 predicted proteins | sample 9134231 | NCBI WGS metagenome assembly JAEEGL01 (sample SAMN16246548, study PRJNA631951) | gut metagenome | biome: gut microbiome; feature: rumen; material: fiber-attached | host: Bos | place: Iran: Karaj | collected 2018-10
AACGGACATTTTAGTGCAGACACAATACCAGAATCTGGTGCCTAAAGATGATGTGTTTGCGAAAGGCTTCTATGTGCCGGACAATGTGTATATTTTGGCCACGATGAACGATATCGACCGCAGTGTGGAGAGCATGGACTTCGCCATGCGTCGTCGCTTCACATGGAAAGAGGTGACACCTGAGGACACAGAGAATATGCTCGACGAACTCAGCGAATCATTAGCAACGGATGCAAAAGCCACGATGAACCGATTGAACAAGGAAATAGCCAAGACGGATGGATTGGGCGCAGCCTACAGCATCGGACCGGCGTATTTCAAGAAGCTGGGGAAAAACGGCGGTGATTTTGACAAATTGTGGAAGATGAACATCGAGCCTCTTTTGAGGGAATATCTTCGTGGATTTAGGAATATTGAAACCATCATGGGAGCTTTCAAAAAGGCTTATTTCGCAAAATCAGAAGAAACGCCAATTGATTCTCAAGAGGCTGAAGAATGAACCTGACAGATAACAATCCGGGAAGAGTTTTCTCTCGGGAGGAAGTCGAACCGTTGTTCCGCATCGCCAACAAGTCGATTGCCGAACTATGCAGGGAGAATGAGCATCTACTCATTTTCCCGGAAAGCATATCGAAGGCACAAGACGAGATTGGCAAGGCGACTGTTGTTGACATACAAACCACCGCTGAAGCTGACCAATTCAAAGTCATCACAGGCAATGTGATGGGGTTTATCGGTGTGGGAAACCTCCAAATGAAAATACAGTCAAGGTTTGACGAGGGACGGGATGACTTCCTGCTACACTACATGCTCCAAAGGGTGTTGTCGTACAATCTTTTTGATCTCAACCACAACAACGAACAGGACGATGTATTTGACTTCATCATGTTCATGTTTCCACCGTTGCTGCGGTCGGCTCTACGTCAGGGTTTGTACAGGGAATACCAACATTATCGACATAACGACCCGAACATCAAAGGACCAATAGACATTGGAAGGCATCTGGCTAGGAACATTCCATTCATGGGAAACATCGCTTACAACACTCGTGAATACAGCCATGACAACAGCATGACACAGCTCATTCGTCATACCATTGAGTTCATGAAGACGAAGAAATATGGACAGGCGGTGCTGAACATCGATAAGGATACCATTGAGGATGTGAAGACGGTTGTGGCGCACACTCCGCTGTATAACAAGAACGAGCGTGAGGTTATCATCAGCAAAAACCTCCGGATGAAGACGCATCCATATTACACCGAATACCGGCCATTACAGACGCTCTGCCTTCAGATTCTGCGTATGGAGGAACTCAAATATGGGGTAAATGAGGATGATGTCAGCGGCATCCTCTTCGACGGCGCATGGTTGTGGGAGGAGTATGTAAATACGGTGCTTTGCCATTGTGGTTTCACGCATGCCGAGAACCTGCGAAAGAGCAACCGCATTTATCTGTTTAATGACAAAACTGGCCCCCGCTATCCTGACTTCTACAAAGACGACATGGTGCTGGATGCCAAATACAAATGGCTGGGAAAATGCAACAAAGTGGCAGATGTGGACAGGAACGACGTTCACCAAGTGATAGCATACATGACGGCTCTTCATGTTGACAAGGGCGGATTTGTTGCTCCGCTCAAACATAAGCAGCAGACAGTACCGTCTTCTCCTCTGTGGGGCAGACCCTCATCAGCATTGTCCATCTATGGCATAGAAATCAGCAAAACCACATCATCATACATTGACTTCTGCCAGAAAATGATGGATATGGAGGCTGCATTCGTGGAGTCACTTCATCTTGTTGATTAGTCCCCCTACCCTCTCAGCTATTTCAATAGTATCAGCTATAATCTTACGAGAATATTTTATGCTTTCTTCGCTTTTACGTATTGTTTAAGCAATCTGTACATATCTTCATAGGCGGCCCATCCAAGGAGGTCTCCAATATCCGTATTCCTTATAGGTATGTTATAATACCATTTCCCAAGTCTGTCCTTGATATTGGGGAGAACTTCACAAGTGCATAAATAGCTACACTCTGAACCTATGTCATCCATGCAATTCCACGGGTCCTTATAATCTTTGCCCTTATCATCTATAGAAACAAGGTTGGCGTCTGGGTTTGCCCCACATTCCAATAACTCCTTGACTTTTGAGAATTGGAACTTCTTAACTGCAACAAAGAGGTCTAGGTCAATTTCTCTGCAACCATTCTCTGTGTATTTGCTCCTTGGGGCAAAGAATACATCATCATCGGTATCTTCTTCCGCAAGGCAATAGAAATATTCATAATACTTTTTGTAGTCAATAGGGGAATCTACATCCACATAATAGCGTTCCTTCCATAGTGACAAGAGTTGATCAACCTTCTCTCTTTGCTCTTTGATAAAAGGCATAATTTCAGGAATAAAATCTTGCCACAAGGTCTTTTTGTAACACATCGTGATATAGTACAAAGGGAAAGGAACATCCATCAGACCGATGTCGTGGATGATTCTCTCATCGAAATCATCACGCTCGATGAGTTTCTTCACAAAGTTGTAATCATTATGATACGTGGCCTTGATAACGATACCTTTGAAAGATAACGCATATCGATACAGTTTAGGGAATTTACCACCTGTAGAAAGTATATCCATCAATTGGGGATCAATATATGCCATAGATATTCAAAATAGTTAGGTTGAGTAATTTGCTGCGAAATTACACACCCATTACGCAATCTTTCTGCGTAATCACAAAAAATGTATATCTTTTATGGCAATTGAAGGGTTAGTCCCCTACCCTTCTACAGAAGCTCCTTGATGCTGTCCAGCTCTTTGTTAAGATCCTGCTGCAGAGTCTCCATCTTTGCACGGACGATGGAGTTGAGAGAGTATTCCACATGGTAGAGTGTATCTTTCTGATTGATGTCGAAGTGTTCGCTCAACAAGTAATTAATGTTGATGCGGTCGGCAAAAAGTAGGAGGTATCCGATGATGACAGGCGACAGTACCGCTGCTCCCCGCTCCACCTTTGACACCATGCTCTGAGACACGCCAATGGCCTTGGCGACATCGACCTGTGCCATGCCCAGGTCCTTGCGTATCGCCTTCAGCCTTTGTCCCAGTATCTTGATGTCTACGCTACTCATCCACTTCTTTCTTGGAAGGGTCACGCTTGTTGTTCATCTTCGGCCCCAGCAACTGGTTGAGCATATATTCTATCTCGTTGTTGATGCGGTCGAAATTCTTAGACAAGACGATTTCCTTCTCCTTATCGCTTGCAAATTTATAAAATTTCGGTAAATCGCGGTAGTGTTGCTCTTCATTTTTTATTTCCCCCATGTTGAAATTTGTCTTGCAGTAGAATTTAGTGGTCTTGAACTCAGGGGAATTCTCGATGTCCATATCCTTCATCTGTGACTCCTCCGTGGCCCTGAAGTCACGTGCTGTCTGACCACACAGCCATCCCGTCGGCATGTCCGCAATCTTCGCCGCCGGCACCATTTCCGCCATCTCCTCGTTGAGCGTGATGGAAGACTGGCCGTCCTTGTCGAACGACATATTCTTCTTTATCTGCTTCACCTTGCCAAAGATGTCGCCTGAGAGCCAGTCCAGCGTCTCCTTCGCACGTGCCGAGCCACAGATGACATTGCCGCAGGTCGTCAGCACCTTCTGCATGCCCACCTTGCCGTAGTCAGCCTCCAGCTGTGGCAACTCCTGGAAACCCATCGTCACCGCCACCTTGTTGGAACGGGCCGTACCTATCAGTCGGTCTATCTTATGGAAATAGAGCGTCGGCAGCTCATCGACGATGATGGACACCGGCACGTTTTTTCCGAACCCCCTGTTGACACGAGTCACGAGACGGTTCAGGATAAGGGCGTTCAGCGCCCCCACGACACCCTCCATCTCCGGGTCGTTGGCGATGACCAGGTATGACGGGCTGTTCGGATCCGACACTTTCAAATCGAACTCATCCCCGGAGAACACCCAGTAAGCCTCTTTTGTCACGAGACGTGATGCAAGGACGCGGAGTGTTCCCGCCATACCTTCCAGCTGGTCCATCGCCTTGTTGTCGAGCGCCGACTTGAACGGAGCCAGGAGCGGCTTGATCTCGCTGTCTTTTATCAGCACGTCAAACACATCCTCATAGGACTGCGTGAGGAACGACAAGACATGTGGCATGTCCGAGTACTCACCCGTATAGGTGTCAGGTACCACCTCATCCTCGTTTTCATCCACGTAGTATGCCCTGTCCACGTGGAAGAAATACGGTTCACGCTTCAGCCATTCCACCTCCTGGTTCCCCTCGATGTCCGTGTCAATGATTTCCTCCGCATAGAACACGTTTCCTGAAACCAGTTCACCCTTGTTGCTTATCATCGTGATAGAGGACAGCTGCATCATATCGACAAAGCACAGCTCACTGTAGTTCTTACCATTCTCATCGATGATTTTCACCTTGTCGCCATTCTTGTTCATGGGTACATACAAAGCATCCTTGTCATTGTCCTTCTCTTCGGTTTTCTTCCACATCACCTCTTCAGAGCCGATATTGAAGCATTTACTCAGCCTCTTGGAGGTGTAGTCACCTTTATGGTCGGTGTAGAACTTCAGGTCTTTCCAGTCCTCCGGCTTCCGCAGCTCCCCGTTCTCATCAAGAGCGAGGTTCCTCCCTCGGATATCGTGGAAGTCCGTCACCACGTTGTCCTTCTCATCGACGGCATAATAGTAACGCCACCCTTTGACCTTCACTTTTAGTCTCTTGCCGTTGACCTCCACCATCAGCTGCAGCTTCCTGCCGTCCTTCATCCCGGTAGGGTGGAAATTGATGAAGAAATAGATGATTGCCGCGAGGAAGTTCTCCGCCGAGTTCTGGAAGAACTGTTCCGAGCCACCCTTCTTGTCACCCCCTTTTTGGAGGGACTCCAGCAGTGTTGCCGCCGTCTCCGATGCTTGTCCCAGGCTGTCGATGTATTTCGCCTGGATGGGGTTGACACGGTTCGAGTATTCCACATCCGTGAAGTTGATGATGCGGAACTCGCATTTGAGCGGTACTTTGCCATACGTCTTGTTCTTGCAGTAGAGATAGAACAGCTTTCGTGCCAGCGTCGGGAACTTGTAGTCATAGACCACCATGGAGAAACCCTTTTGGGAGTGCTGCCGCATGAACGGCTCTATCACGCCGAATGTCTTACCCGAGCCAGGTGTTCCCACCACCCATGTGCCACGGAAGGGGTTGATGATGTTGATCCATCCGTTGTGCATCTTCCCTTCGTGATAATAAATCATGGGGATGTTGACGCTGTATCTGTTCTCCTCCAGTTCTGTCTCCTGTTTGAATGACTCATTCTCGAAGTTGAATCGGTCCTCCCCAATCTTCTCACGGATAAATTTCGATATGTTGTCGAATCCCATGTGTATGGCCATGATGCCTATGATGGAGGTGAGGATGTACAGGCACCTGTTGGTAGGGATACCCATTATCGACGCTCCCCACGTCCCCATGTGGAACAGGAGGCAGAGGGCGAGGCAGGAGAATCCCGCTATCAGCGGGTACAGCAGCATTGTCTTGAAGTTGAACTTGACCTCCTTTTTCGCCTTGGTTCCGATGCAGGTGATACCCACCATGGTCAGCTCCACTATCTTACATACCGCAAGCGACTTGAAGACGAAGAATTTCCCTAGCAGGCCTACCAGCCATCCGAGGATGGGTCCCGTGTTGATGGGTGTGAACACAAGGATTTCAAATACCAGTGTGAAGTAGATGATCATCCGGAATGTGGAATATATCTCTATTTGTTCTTTTGTCTCTTGCATAACTATTAATCGTTTAGGTTGGGAAGTTTAGGAAAAAGGGACGCAAGCGAACCTGCGCCCCCTGTCAATTCAAAAAAATGGCAAAGAAGAAAAAAGCCTTAGAATTATCTTTTAATGTATGAGTATGGTGGGTCGTACCCTATGTTGTTCTGTTTTCGGTACCGCCACCGCGTATCCTCTGAGCAGACTCACGCAGTAGCAGTTGAGCACCGCGTTGCTTGACGAACTGTTGTCCTCAGAGGAAGAGAGGTACTGCACGTCATCGAAGGGAGTGCCGCCGATGACCTGCATGGAGCGGCTCACCGTTCCTAGGTTTGCCGCCAGTGCCCGCAGCTCCCCTGCCGAAGGGAGGTACCATCCGGAAAGAGGTGAAGCGTATTCGACACATGCTCTCGCCGCCGGCGTATTGGTGGTGGCCACCACCAGCGCTGCCGTTGAAGTCTGCCCGTCGATACTATAGCTGTCGCGTGAAGCACCGTTGACAGAGCCGATGGTGTCAGCGAAGCAGTAGTCACCCAGTTCATCCGGGGCCACCGCTATTGCCGTGTCCCCCTTGGCGTAGAAGACCACTCCCACTGCCGTCATGTGTTCAGCGTCATAGCCGTCCGGCGACACCATTGTGTTGTCCGCCAGAAGAATGTTGCCGACCCTGATGCCCGAGTCAAACATATCGTTATGGTCGGCGCAAGAAGACAGGAGGTAAGTCGTCAGGAAGGCCAGGCAGAACGTAATGGCGTAAGCCACCCCCCTACCCCATTTCGCCATTGACGCGTTCTTGCGTCTTCTTCGGTTTGTTTTGGAATTTCTCTTTTTCATTGTCAGAAAGGTATTTTGAATCCCACGAGAAGACCGTTGCGGAAGTCATCCCCGTGTTTGAAGTTAACCTGGTTTTTCTGTGTCACTGTCACCTGGATGCCGTTCTCCAGTTGGATATTGTACTCGAAGGAGATCTCACCGCCATAGTTGAAGTCACCTTTGTACGCCCCGAGTAGTGGTCCCCCTTTGATGCGGAAGACCGAGTTCTTGCCTTTGGCCAGCACCTTCTTGTAGTATGCAGCACCGTTCCAGTAGTATCCCTTCCAGAACGTGTCCGTACAGTATTTCCCGCATACCGGGTCCTTACGGTACCGGTTCCCCGCCTCGAAAGACAGTTCCCATGCGTTCCCGTATCTCAGTTCATGTTCGAAACCCATCTGGGCGTTCAGCGTGTTCGGCACGAGGAGTCCCGCGTGGAGCGTGAGGTAGTTGTCCCCCTCCCCCGCCCATCCCGTCGATGCTACCATTGTCAGCATCACGAGCAGTATGAAAGTCATCTTTCTCATGGCTACCATCTCTTTTTGATTAATGCTTTGTCGAACCCATCCGCATTGAGGATGTCCGAGTAGTCGATGTTCACGTTGATCACCCGTCCTGAAATCTGTCTCTCGCTGATCTCGAGGGAGAGCACTTTCTCATTGGGGAACGTCAGCTTGTCGATGACGATGACGTTACGGTAAGCCTTCTTGAACGACTTCGTCCTGTTGAGCGACCACACTGGTGTCAGCTCGACCGTCTGCGCATTTGTCGCCTTTGACTGTTTCTTGTCTGTCAGTTTGATGCGCACCTCGTCGATGTCATATTTGATGCGTGACTTGTTCTCGAGCGAGTAGTCGATGAAGAAATAGTCGTTGAGCGTGTAGATGTTGTTGATGCGCAGCGTCATCCCGTATTTCGACTGTTTGATGCCATAGAACTGGCGTGGCGCGTTGTAGATGTTGTACGCGAAGCGAGCCATCTCGCCTTCCGTCATCGTCACGTCCGGGTTGGCATAGCGGTCCAGTTCCGCGTTTGACACCTTATATAAAGAATATGCACGGTCCGGCTGCCGTGTATATACGATGTCATACTGCACCATGTTCCGTTCACCGATGACGGTCACTGTCCCCGCCAGTTCATGTTCGAACATCTTCTCTGTCGGTTTGATGCGCACGATATTGTCCGCGCATTGGTTTCCCACGATTTTCTGCGTCGAGATATCCACCAGCTTGATGGGTTCCGGCATGATGATGTGGGTCGTCACCTCCTCGTTGACGAACAGTGTCCTCTTGCCCATACCGTTGACGATGTAAGCATCCTCCAGTGTTCTCTCGATGTTTTTGATGTCCACCTTTACGGTATTGCCATCCTCTCCCGGACTTGTCACGCCTATCTGCTGTGCCAAGATGGGAAGCACCGACGTGAAAGCCGTCATTACGGTCAAAAATAGATTTTTCATATCTTTGTAGTTTTTGTGATTAGGGATTTTAAATGAAAGAAATAGTCGCTATGATATAGCAACATATTGAACATGAGGGTGTTATTTTTTTAACGATTTATAAATATATAACTTTTATGTTTTAATGTTTTTATCAATTTTTATTATTGATGAGGTACACCACCGTATTGTATTTGATTTTCGCCTTGTTGCGCCGTATGTTAGAGCTGACCGCCTGTGTCACGCCCGAATAAGCCTGTTGTATGGCTTGGAGTGCTATATATTCACCACTCATGGTGGATCCCATGCCCGAGTTCATGTTCATGTTTCCCCCATTCACGGCATTCGCCCCCGCGTTCTTCACCATCTCCCGGAAAGTGGAAGCAGGGACATAGAAGCCCTCCATTCCGTCATTGTCATAGAGAGACAGGTTCACCTTTAGGAAGTTGTCCCCCACGAGGATGTTGGAGATGTTCGCCAGCACCCTTTGCCCGGAGAACCCCTTCACTGTGGCATAGAGGTAGGTTCCCTTTTCCAGGCGCAAGCTGTCAATGGTCACGTCGTTGAGCAGCTTCAGCCGTATGCGTGTGCCGTCCTGCACTTTGATGGTCTGGTCTATCATCGCCCTGATGAGCGCGTCATCCGGAGCCTTGTCCTGTACGGAGTTGAAGAACTTCCCGTTGTCATCCTCCACCTTCTTGACCAGTTTGGTCTCCTGTTCCTCCTTTTCCTTTTCTCTCAGCCGTTCCAGTTCCATCCTGTCATAGGCGCTGAGTTCGTTTTCTCTCTGCCGTCTGGGACTGTACTCCTCGTCATCGAACCCGCTTCGCAGCTGTTGCTGGATGCGCCTTATCTCCTGGGCGTAGTCCGCGGCAGCCTTCACCGCCCCGTTGGGTTGTGCAGGAGCAGGAGGGGTAGAAGACTGAGTGGTGGCAGCAGGAGTGCTGGAATAGCCGTTGAATGACAGCTGTTCACGGGTGCGCCGTATCATCTCCTCCCTTGCCTTCTTCTCCTTGTTGATGGAGTCAAGCCTCTGTTTCTCCCTTTCCGTATAGGCATCTTCAGACTCCATTTTCTCCGTCTCGTCTTTCTCCACATTCTCCATGGCCGTATAGCCATCCCCTTGTTTCCAGGAATTGGTCATGATCTTGTCACGCGTCATCACGCCGTCACCGTCACCTGTCTGCGGCAGTTCATCATTGACCCCTGAGGTGACCACCCTGTTGTCGCCAGCGTCACCACTTCCTTTGAGCAGGGAATAGATCTGGAATGCAAAGAACAGCACGAAAGGGAGAGCGATTGCCGGCAGTGCGTACTTCCTGTCCTTGAAGTCGATTTTCTTCATCGCTTCTTTGATTTTCTGTTTAAAGTCCATTGTCAGGTTCTCCTTATTTTTTGATGTTATCAACTAATTCTGATTATTGAAGGCAGCATTCTATTACATGATTGTCCGAGATTCGTATAACCCATAGGATGTTCAATTCAGTTCTTTCAACAACTCCAAGCCCCTCGCCAGTCTGATGGAATCCCCCACTGTCGGGTTCTCCAGCTGTTGGAGGGAGTCCACGATGGTTTTGAGCCTCTCGTGATAAGGTGTTATCCCATTCAGCTTGTCCACGCTCTTGGTATGCATCTCCATCGCGTCGAACAGCGTGCTTGCCGTGTAGTCCGACGGCTTTTCGCCCACCGTCCTGTAGGCATGTTTCTCCGGCCCCGCGAAGCTCAACTGTGACAGCACCATCAGGACGCAGCATGTGCCGAAGATGCCGAAGGACATTGACTTCGGGTGTCGTGCGTAGAAAGCGTTGGTTTTCCTGACCTTCTCTGGCAGTCCCAGTTTCAGGCCTATTTTGCGTCCGAACTCGAAGAACTCCTTCTTGCGTTCCTCGCTGAGCGGTTTCTCCTCTTTGTTACGTCTTCCGAAAAGTCTCATAGTCTTGTCGTTTTGGATGTGTATTTGATATCCTCGTTCTCAATGGTTCTCCAGTTGGTGATCAGCAGGCCGTGAGGATTGTTCGGTGTCCTTGGCACTATCTTGAACATCCCCTTTGTCACCAGCCGTCTAATGAGCTTTGACGACGGTCGTTCGATGAACTGCTTGCCGTAGTAGGTGAAGTCCTTTTTCTCTATGTCCACGTCGATGGAATCCGTGATGATGGAGAACACGGCAGAAGCCGCCACGATGTTCTGGTAGAAACCTTTTTCCTTGAGTGTGTTGCGTTGTTTCACACCACTCTCGTCAATGAGGTAGAGTGCTTTCCGTAGCGTCCACTCCATATACTCGTCATCCGGCGAGAGGGTGAAGAAGAACTGGTGGAACATCTCTATATGGCTCATGCTCTCTATCTTCAGGTCCTCCTGTTGTGAGGTTCGCTCCGCGAGAAGAGGAATGCCGTTACTCAGCACATACACCTGGTTCTGTTCTTTCTCCACCATGGAGAAGGCACTGTAGAGTGCGAACGCCACCATGCATGCACTGGCGACCACCGTGGAGACAGTCACTATTGTCACTGTCCTGATTTTCTTTTCAAGGTTCTGTATAATCATGATTATTTCGAATAACTATTTCACCATGTTTACCGTTGACTTCAGGCCACCCTTGAGGGCATCCGCAGCCGATGCTGCCGCACCGCTTGTCTGTGCGTTGAAGACCACTGCCGCCAATTCCGGCACGAACTTCATGCAATAGCCGCCCGTCCACAATGCCACCACCCAGTTCAGCAGAACGCCGAAGTTCCGTGACAGCACGTCTGTCACCCCATCTCTCCCCGCCAAGTCCTGCACCGTCTTGATGGTGCTCAGCGTGTCCGCGTATTTCTCCATCTCGTAGAAGACGATGGCGTAGGTATATCCCATCACCAGATAGGCCAGGAACCCATACATCGAATAGGCGAGAAACTGCATCATCCAGCTTGCCCAGCTGTTGCTCCACACGTCGAAGATGGAGATGGCGAAGAGTATGGGGCCGAAGAGCGCCAGCACGCCCATTCCTATCTGTCCTATCATCATGATGCCATAGAAGTTCATCTGGAGATACAGGCATGATATCCACTTCACGATTTTCTCGAAGAGACCCGTAATCCATTCTATCAGGCTCTTGAAAACGTTCTCCAACTGGTCTTTGATGACCGTCCATAGCGCCTTGAACTTTGAGGTGATGGCATCTTTGAGCTCGTTGATTTTCTCACCGATCCAGGAGGTGTCGTGCTCTTCATCGTCCACCACTTCCTCCATGGAGCCCGGGTCTTGGCTCTCCTCCTTAACCATTTCCTTGTCACCCTCCAGTTCTGCCATTGCTTCAGCCACCTGAACGTTTCGCAGCGAGTCGATACGTGTCTGCATCACCCGGCAGCTGTCTTCGAGAGATCCCATTTTCGCCCATTGCGCCTCATAGAATGTCCTACCCCCTTCGGTCATCAGTTCGCCCGGTCTCATCATGGCCGTCACGAAGCCGTTCCATCCCGTTATCACGCCGAAGAGCAGGAAAGGTTTCAGCAGTACTGTGATGTCCGGTGACCTCTTTCCTTGGATGACCGGCCACATCTCATATCCCAGCACGAACAGGATGCCTATGGAGAGGATTGTCCTTGCCAGTCCCACGGCGTTATCCTTCAGGAGCGTCTCCTTGGTGAACGTGCCCAGGTTGTTGATCAGAATCCCGGCCCATTTGTCGATGAATTTCGTCACTTCATCCCCTCCCCCACCCGTGTCCATCATCGGGATGAAATGTCCCATATTCGACAGGCCGTCCATGATGGCCGACAGCAGGTGGCTGAAAATCTCAAGTAGTAGCGTATCCATATTTTTTGTGTATAAGGTGTGTTCAATTAATCCTCTTTATTGTTGAAGCAGCGTTTGGAGCAGTATGAAAAATGTCAGGCGAAGAGACACCTTTGGTTAATGTTGTTTCTTGCCTTCGAGAACGAAGACCCGCCAGAACAGTTTTTTGTTGAGTTTCTTATATCTCTCGAGCACATCTGCATAGACCTCCTCTTTGAGCATGGACTCCATATAGGCGTTATGGGTGTTCGATACCGTTTCACGCAGGACCCTGAGTTCATCCACCATATTGTCCATCTCATGGAAATCGTCTGGTGGCCCGCAATAGGTTGGTGTGCTATATTCAACATATCTGGCCATCAGGTCACAGATGCTATTTTCGTATGATTGGAAGCTGGGCTTGTATGCCTCGAAGTACTTGTCTATCTCACAGTCCGCAGCACGGCTCAGCTCACGCTGCATCTGGTGGCTCAGTGTGTCCATCATCTCCTCGTAGAGCTTGTCTATCAGGTAAAACTCCGCCAGTGCCGCCATACGTTTGGGAGCCAGGTTCACCGCCTTTGACTTCTCGGGGTTGAAGTCCCATCTGAAGCCCGAGTGAAGACCAGCCCAGTGCCAGTTATGGTCATACACCGCATACCTATCTCCGAGCCATAGGTTGAGCGCCTCTGGTTCACCGTGGAAGATGCGGTAGTACTCCTTTGGTGTGAAGTCTATCTCCCCCAGTTCCATGGCCTGCCACTGTCTTTGTCGGCTCTTGTCATAGACAGGAGTCTGTGCGAGGGAGTTCATTGTCATCATGGCCATGGTGATGATCGGTAGTATCCTTTTCATATTATGTCCTTTTTTTGAATGATGTGTCGCATATCAGAGCCATCTCCAATAGGATGATGGTTGTCAGTTATATGAGTTGTCATAAAAAGTTTGTTCTACATTGAATTCCTTGGTGCGGTAGTAGGCTGCTGACTCCAGGAAGTCCAGTGCCCCGCCTATCAGGTCGAACTTATAATATCCCAGCACCGTGTATTTGATCAGTTCCTTCTTCTTGCTCAGGTCATGGATGATCTCATATTGGAGCGTCATCACGTGGTTGGTGAAGGCACGTCGCTGCACGTCTGTCCCCAGGTTCACCGTCAAGTTCTTCATCGCGCCACTGAAGGTGTTGTCGATGACGCTGCCCCCGAACTGTATGGCGAACAACTGCACCAGAGCCTTTGTCTTACGGAGGAACTGCACCTGCGAGTCATACCCCAGCATCAGCACCGCAACCTTAGCCCCGAAGTCCCTGTAAGTTACCTTCACCCCTTTGAGAGATTTGAAGTCCACGGAAGGAGCTGTCAGTCCCCAGTCCTTCACCAAATCCAGTATCTCCGTTTCGAGGTTGTATATCTTCTGGAAGTTCAGCCTGATGGTGTTCAGGTTGTCCGCGAAGTACAGCCAGTTCATGATACCTCTCTCACGCACATGGAGCGAGTCCAGCACCCTGTCGAGTTTGGCCGTCTTCTTGGTGTTTTCGTTCTGCTGCTGTCTCATCACCTCTGTCTGTATGATACGGTCATTGAGCAGATTGATCATATCCTTGTGGAAGTCTATGGCCAGCTCGATGTTGGCAGGGTCTCTTGGCATGTCGATGCCCTTTGCCGACAGACAGGAGAAGGCCGCCAGGAGGAGCAAAATGGGATATGTGAGTTTGGAGGTCATAGAGAGAGAGTTTTGAGGTTTGAGAGTTGAGAGTTGAGAGTTGAGGTTTTTGGAAACCCTGATTCAAGTTGGTCGGGATTACAAAACCTTTCAACATAAGTGTTACTGTCGCATACGAGACAAGAGGTTTTGAACTTACAGTCCAAGGTCGCTCAGCTTGAAGTCCTTGATTCTCCTGATGGTCCGGTTAGCGATGGTTTTCGTCTCCCACAGTGTGGTGTATGTCTTGTAGTCCACATAGGGAAGGATTTTCATTGTCGTCGCCTTTTGTTTCGCCGCATAGATGATGATGGTCAGCTGCCAGTCCAGTCGGTTCAAGTCCGTCAGGATGGCACTCGCCAGCATATACCTGTCACGAGAGCTGAGGAAGTTATAGCCGTCGCTCTGCCTGTCATCCTGTTTCAGCGGGTTATCCACATGACCGTTGGCGACAATCTGCGAGAACTGTTGTCCGAGACTTATCAGTGACCGTTGTATCTTCATGATGTTGTCGATGGTCTGTCCCGCGGACAACGGGTTCTTCAGCACCTGTGTCGTTGCCGTGGTAACCTTGGGTATGATGGCCGTCGCCTTGGCGTATATCTGCTTGTATATCGCCGACTCACGTTTGAAGCCCGTCACGTTTCTCCTTGCGTTATGATATACGGTCTTGAGTGCCGTGATTGTCGTTGCCATGGCCGCGATGCTGTCGTTCCGCTTCCTTGAGAGCTTGACGGTATCCTTGATGGCGGTCTCATGCAGCGCAGCCACCCCGGTGTTGTATGTCACCTGTGCCGCGCTTTTCACGTCTATCTCCACCTTCACCTGTGCGTGAGCCATGGTGGTGAAGAGCATCATGGAGATGATGACGAAGGTTTTTATTGTCGTTTTCATATTCTCGTTTTGTTTTGATTGTCTTGTTCACCACAGTTCCATCACCTTGTTATGGGTGTTCACCATTCTTGCGAACTCAAGGTAAGACTTGCATCCCTTGCGCTTATAGTCCTTTACCCATGCCGTGATGGCCTTCTGTGTATTG
>JAEEGL011484341.1_pt1 | contig 14538 bp, 13 predicted proteins | sample 9134231 | NCBI WGS metagenome assembly JAEEGL01 (sample SAMN16246548, study PRJNA631951) | gut metagenome | biome: gut microbiome; feature: rumen; material: fiber-attached | host: Bos | place: Iran: Karaj | collected 2018-10
CTCCGACTGCCCCATAAGACTTATCTATTCCGACGAGGATAAATACGACGATACAAGAGGCGTTTATTATGAACCCCATATCAAACCCTCTTTTAACATGGACTATCTTATGTCCAACAATTATATATGCCATTTCACGGTGATGAGAGCAGATGTCATTAAGAGGCTTAAGCTCCGGGATAAATATGACGGAGCCCAGGACTACGACTTGTTCCTCAGAGCCTGTGGAGAGGCAGCACTTTTCATGCCTGCAGCCTCCAATCAGATAGTTCACATAAGCAGAGTTCTGTACCACTGGAGATGCCATCGCGGCTCAACCGCCGCCAATCCTGCCAGCAAGACCTATGCCTACGAAGCTGGCAAGAGGGCGCTTTCAGATTTCTGCGCCAGGAACAATATAGCTGCCCAGGCGGAGTCCCTGAGACACCTTGGTTTTTACAGACTCAACTACACAGGGGACTTCTTCGAATCCAGAAAGGACGTAGGCTGCATAGGCGGCAAGCTTCTGGATAAAAAGGGAAGGATCTGCGGAGGTATTTACAAAAAGGATGGCGCCGTAGTTTATGACAGACTTCCCGAGGGCTTCAGCGGAGGACCTCAGCACAGGGCTGTTCTTCAGCAGAACTGCGCAGCTGTGGATGTGAGATGTATCGGTGTAAGACCAGATTTTATTCCTGTTTATGAACAGATCACAGGAGCAAAATACTGTGACAGCTTCTTCGGCAATGGCACAGATGACGGCTATTTTGAAGCTATGACAGAGGAAGCGGTCAGGGAGATGAGCCTTAAATTCTGTGAAGAGATCAGAAAGAGGGGCTTAAGAGTTCTCTGGGATCCCAAGGTGATCAAAAGGGTTTGACAATGGAAAAGGTGACAGTGGTAATTCCTAATTACAATGGGGCCAAATTTTTGCCTGATTGTCTTAGGAGCCTTAAAAAACAAACATATAAGGATTTTTGTGTTATCATAGTTGATAATGGTTCCACGGACAGCGGTATTTCCTTTGTCAGGGAGAAATATCCTGATATGAAGCTCATGGAACTCGGGGAGAACACCGGCTTTGCCAATGCCGTCAATGTGGGCATCAGGGCCGCCGGTTCAGAGTATGTTTTTCTCTTAAACAATGACACTGTCTGTGATGAGAAGGCCATCGAGGCCCTGGTCAGGGTCATGGACAAAAAGAAGGACCTTTTCAGTGCCCAGGCAAGAATGCTCCAGCTTCACAAGCCTGATCTGGTGGACGATGCGGGAGATTATTACTGCGCTCTCGGATGGGCCTTTGCTCCTTCCAAGGACAAGAATGCAGACAGATACAGCAAGAGACTGTATATAACATCATCCTGCGCCGGCGCAGCCATCTACAGAAAGTCCATGCTGGAGGAGGTTGGACTTTTTGACGAGGCACATTTTTGCTACCTCGAGGATGTGGATCTCGGCTACAGGGCACGGCTCTACGGCTATCGGAACCTCATGGAACCGGAAGCCGTCGTATATCATGCCGGCAGCGGCAGCAGCGGTTCAAGACACAATGCATTTAAGGTTGAACTGACAGCAGCCAATAATTTATACTTAATATACAAAAATATGCCTTTTTTACAGGTGCTTATCAATCTGCCCCTTATTATTGCGGGGATTTTGATCAAACATGCATTTTATGTTAAAAAAGGGTTGGGGAAAGCCCATTTAAAGGGCCTTCTTAGCGGTTTTTCCAAGATATTCCGGGGCTCCGATAAAAGAGTCCGTTTTGGAGGAAAACAGGCCTTAAACAGCCTTAAACTGCAGCTGGAGCTGTGGCTTAACTGTCTGAGAAGAATTGGTATTGTTTAAATGATAAAAGATAACCAGACACATCTTAATAGAGCGCATGTTATAGTGGACGGGCTCATCGTAGCCGGTTCCTATATGCTGTCCTATTATATAAAATTTGAATCTGTTTTCAGGGACAAGAATCCCGGTGGCGTTCTTTCGATGTCCACCTATTTTTCTGCACTTTATTATCTTGTACCCTCATATCTTTTCTTGTACTACATGGTTCAGCTCTACACCTCAAGAAGGGCCTTAAGGCTCTGGAATGAGTTTGTGGACATCGTTCAGGCCAACATCATGGGAATCATCGGATTCCTGGTACTTTTGTACATGCTGAAACAGGGAAACTTCTCCCGAACCATGCTGGGTATCTTCTTTGTGCTGAACATAGCACTGACCACCCTGGCCCACGGCCTTCTTCGTAAGTTCCTAAGATATATCAGGAAAAAGGGATACAACATCAAGCACATTCTTCTGGTGGGATATTCAAGGGCTGCTGAGGCCTATATCAGCAGGATACTGGAGAATCCCCAGTGGGGCTATGATATAGCCGGAGTTCTTGATGATTTTGTTCCCATAGGAACCAGCTACCACGGAATCAAGGTTGTAGGTAAGACAGACCAGCTCCAGGACTATCTGGTTAACAGCAATTATGATGAGATCACCATCACCCTTCCTCTGGATGATTACGACAGACTGGAGGAACTGGTGGCCCAGTGTGAGAAGTCAGGTGTGCATACCAAGTTCATTCCCGACTATACATCACTTTTCCCAAGCAATCCTTACACAGAGGACGTTCAGGGGCTTCCTGTTATCAATATCAGGTATGTGCCTCTTTCCAATTCCTTTAATAAGCTGGCCAAGAGATTTGTTGATATCATAGGTTCTCTTGTGGGCATCATACTGGCATCCCCCGTTATGATAGTCGCCGCCATCGCAGTCAAGCTCAGCAGCAAGGGACCGATCATCTACCAGCAGGAGAGAATAGGCCTTAACGGTCAGCCTTTCATGATGTACAAGTTCAGATCCATGAGAGTTCAGACTGAGGCCGAGGAGAAGAAGGGCTGGACCACCAAGGGAGACCCAAGAGTTACAGGCGTTGGGGCATTTCTTAGGAAGTACAGTATCGATGAGCTTCCTCAGCTCTTTAACATTTTTGTGGGACAGATGAGCCTTGTGGGCCCAAGACCTGAGAGACCTCAGTTCGTTGAGAAGTTCAAGGAGCAGATCCCCAGATACATGGTTAAGCACCAGGTAAGACCGGGACTTACCGGCTGGGCCCAGATCAACGGCTACAGAGGTGACACATCCATCAGAAAAAGGATTGATTATGACATTTATTACATCGAGAACTGGACCATGGGATTCGATTTCAAGATCATTCTCGGAACCTTGAGATATGGCTTATTTAACAAAAATGCTTATTGATGCAACCCGCCGAAAGGCGCATGGTTGCTGGGGAGGCGCATATACTTGTATATTTTCAGTGTTTGTGGCAAAATATACAAGTGTATGCGCTTTTTGCTTAAGCGATATTAAATATTTACATAAAAAGTTTTTTTGGGAAAAAGGAGAATTGACATGTCAAATCGTGATGACGAGTATTATGACAGAAATGACAGAGATGACAGAAGACCATCCAGAGATGACAGATATAATGATGATTATGATGACTATGATGACAGACCTGTGAGAAGATCCTCACAGGGCTCATCTTCAGGAAGATCTTCCAGGGGAGGCTCAGGAAGAAGCAGTTCCGGAAGAAGCTCATCATCAAGGCCCTCTTCCTCAAGAAGCGGAGCCTCCAGAAGCTCAGGACAGGCCAGAAATAGTTCAGGCAGACCATCCCAGTCGGGAAACAGACGCCCCAGGAAGAAAAAGAATCAGACCAAGGCCATAGCTCTTTTGGTGGGTGAGATTCTTATAGCCTGCGTACTTATCTATGTGGCCTACACCCTGTTCTTTAAGGTTGACGTTACCAAGGTTGGTAAGGTTAACATGGATGAAGAGGTTATCAGTCAGAGTATCAACGAGACAGTAGCTGAGAACGAGCAGATGTCAGGCTACACCAACATAGCACTTTTCGGTGTTGATGCCCGTGACGGAGAGCTCACCAAGAATACAAGATCAGATACGATCATTATCGCATCCATCAACAATGCCAACGGTGAGATCAAGCTTTGCTCAGTTTACCGTGATACATACCTTAACCTTAGCAATGACTCTTATACCAAGTGTAACGCTGCCTATGCAGAGGGCGGCCCTGAGCAGGCAATTTCCATGCTCAACATGAACCTTGATATGGATATCAAGAACTTTATCACCATCGGTTTCAGAGGTCTTACAGACGTTGTAGACGCTCTTGGTGGCGTGCCTATTGAAGTTACCGATGCTGAGATTCCTCATCTTAACAACTATCAGTCCACCATGGCTTCAGAGCTGGGACTTAAGTATACACCGGTTAACAGTGCCGGACTCCAGACTCTCAACGGACTTCAGGCAACAGCATATTGCCGTATCCGTTACACAGCAGGCGATGATTTCAAGCGTGCTGAGAGACAGAGAACAGTTCTTATGGCCTGCCTGGACAAGGCTAAGGGAATGGACTTCTCCAAGCTTGAGGAAGTTGCCAACAAGACCTTTAATGAGACCTATACTTCACTTGATCTTACTGAGATCCTTGCACTTCTTAAGAACATAGCCAACTATGAAGTGGTTGATAACAACGGATTCCCTGAGGAGAGCATGCGTCTTACCGGAACCATCGGTAAGAAGGGAAGCTGCGTAATTCCTTCAGACCTTTCATCCAATGTTAAGTGGCTTCACGAGTTCCTGTTCGACGATTCAGAGTATACAGTATCTCCTGATGTTCAGAAGTACAGCGACAAGATCAAGTCAGATACAGATCCATATTTGAATTGATTTTCCTAAAGGGGCCGGGCCTTTATGGACCTTGGCCCCTTTGTTTATGAAAGAATGAAGGCGCTATGAATACAGTTGACGTAATTATTCCTACCTACAAACCGGATATTTCTCTTTTCAGACTTATCGATGATCTGCAGACCCAGTCTATCCGTCCGCAGCATATCATCATCATGAATACGGAGCAGAAGTATTGGGACCAGCTTATTTCTGAGAGCTCCGAGAATCCCCTGGAAAAATATAACAACATAATAGTCAGGCACGTTACCAAGGCGGAATTTGACCATGGTGAGACCCGTAATCAGGGAGTTTTATTATCTGATGCGGATTTCTTTCTGATGATGACTCAGGATGCTTTTCCCAGGGACAAGATGCTTATTTCAAGCCTTGCCAAGGCTCTGGACAGTGATGTGGCAGCTGCTTATGCAAGACAGTATCCCAAGACGGACTGCAACCTGGCGGAGAGATTTTCCAGGAAGTTTAACTATCCCAATGAGGCCATGAAGAAGACTCAGGCCGATGTTGGAAGGCTTGGCATCAAGACCTATTTTTGCTCAAATGTATGTGCAATGTACAGGCGCGACGTTTATAATGTAATTGGTGGATTTACCCATAAGACCATTTTTAACGAGGACATGGTGTATGCCGGCACCGCATGCCAGAAGGGCTATGCTATTTGTTATGTGCCTGAGGCCGGGGTTATCCATTCACATAACTACAGCGTTTCACAGCAGTTTCACAGGAATTTTGACCTGGGAGTTTCCCAGACTGAGCATCCGGAGATCTTCGGCAATATCAGCTCTGAGTCCGAGGGCAAGAAGATGGTGAAGCAGACTATTCAGCATTTCAGACATATAGGTAAGGCTTATCTTATTCCGCATTACATTATCATGTGCGGCAGCAGATTTTTGGGCTACAAGCTTGGCAGAAATTACAAGAAGCTGCCCAAACCCTTTGTTATAGCCTGTGCTATGAACAAGGAGTATTTCCGAAAATAAAGGTGATTTTATGGAACTTGATCTTGCATCAAACAGTATAAAAATTTCAGATGACATACATTCCTGGGAAGAAGTCAGTCTTATGTACAATTCTGCTCTTAAGCAGATTACTACCAAGATTGAGATCCTTAACGAGGAGTTTCAGGAGGTTCACAGATACAACCCTATCGAGCACGTTAAGGCAAGAGTTAAGACCCCGGAGAGCATTGTCAAGAAGCTCAAGCGTAATGGCTATGAGTCCACCATTGAGAATATGGTGCGCTATATCAATGATATAGCCGGAATCCGCATTATATGTTCATTTACATCAGATATTTACAGAATAGCCGAGATGATAAGCAATCAGAAGGATATTCAGGTTCTTACCGTCAAGGATTATATTATGAATCCCAAGAAGAGCGGATACAGAAGTTATCACATGATTATTTCTCTTCCGGTGTATCTCTCTGACCGCATTGTCAATGTTAAGGTGGAGATACAGATCAGAACCGTAGCCATGGATTTCTGGGCTTCTCTGGAGCACAAGATCCAGTACAAGTTCGAAGGTAAGGCTCCTAATCATATCAATTCCGAGCTTCATGAATGTGCCAAGATGGTGGCTGATCTTGATGCCAGGATGCTTTCCCTTAACGAGGAGATTCTGGCGATTAGTGAGAAATAAATAGGGAAAAAACCCTATACATGAGGAGTGGGTAGACACGTCTCCGCGCCTACCCTATTATGAAAAAATCTATCTTTCGTTGTTTGGAAGCCGTTTGCCATCGGCTATGTTTATAATATACAAGGCAATTATGAATAAATTATGAACAGAAAATGAACAAAGGGTAAAAATGACTAATAAAGTCCTTTTTGGAGATATAATCTTGTTAATTATTCATAATAACTGTATGATACTATAGTTGAAGTTGCAAAAAAAGACACAGTTGGGGAGGAAATAACGTGGATAACTTTATGAATAAGATTGCAGAAAAGATCGGAGCTCAGGATATCATAAGGGCTAATTCACAGGCTGAGGCCAAGGAAGCAGAGAGAATCAAGCTTGAGGCGGAGCATTATAAGGCTTTGTCAGAGGAACTCAAGCATAACGCAGATGATTTCAAATTAAATGCGGAGGATTTCAAACACACCGCTGAAGAATACAGGAAGAACCTTGACGTAATGATAGAAGATGCCAAGGCATACAAAGAGAGCCTTGAACAGCTCAGGGCAGACTACAAGGAGCATCAGGAGACCCTGGAAGCCAATGAAGAGCGTATTCATGATGTGGGCGTTCAGGTATATAGAAATGTTCAGGCTGTAGTAGAGAAGAATCAGGAGAAGAACAAGGATGAGTTCAAGGAAGTCGGAAGACGCCTTGAGGCTGTCCAGGTTGCTGTTGAGACCAAGAACAGCGCTGTACTTCCCGTGCTTATCATTACATTGATCGTTGCAGGAGCAGATCTTGTTATCAATGTGCTGAGACTTCTCGGTATTATTTAAAGAGAAATCTAATAGAAAGATAATCAGGATATGAAGTCAGGAAATACAATGTTTTCCAAAAAGATAAAGATATGGTTTTTACATTCAGCCTTGATAGTAATTACTGTATGGATATTATTTATGCCAAGCTTCGTTAAGTTTGAAAAGGGCGGCAATAATATTTTTACTGTTAAATTGAATAATCATGTGGTTGGAGTTGTGGCCTCCAAGAATGATGCCTATGATGCCTACAGAAGTGCCCGCAGGCAGATCGCCAGAGGCAATGATGAGCTTACACTGGCCACCTCGGATCTCAGCATCGAAGGAAGCAATGTTCTCTGGTCTACAGTTAATTCAACTTCTGATGTGGCCAGGCAGATGGTGGCGGTTATCAACGCCAACAAAAAGAGCACTCTCAACAGGGCATATTCCATCAAGATCAACGAATTCTCAGTTAACCTTGCCAGCATTAATGAAGTAATGCAGCTTCTGAATACTTCTCTTTCTGCTTATGATACTGAGAAAAAATATGAGGTATCCCTGGAACTGGATGAGACCAGAGAGGTTAACGTACTTACCCCCAAGGTTCTCAGCAAGGAAGAGGTTAAGAAGGAAGAAGAGATCGCCCAGAGCAGCATGCCTGAGGCAGGCTTTTTCCAGACTGTTTCAGATATAGTTAACGAGGCTACTCCCATTGCCTATGACAAGGACTTCTCGGATTATGAGCTGGGCCTTGTCAGCATAGATTTTGGAGACAAGGTTGAGATCGTGGAGAGTTACCTTCCAAGTGAGGAGCTCACAGATCTTTCCACTGCCATTGATGATGTTACCAAGGACAAGGAGACCAATCAGATCTATGAGGTTAAGTCCGGTGATACCCTCAGCAGTATCGCTGTTCAGTATGATCTCACTGTGGCAGACCTTATTGCAATGAATGAGTCACTGGAGGATGAGTTTACAAGGATCAGACCTGAGGACGAAATCATCGTAACAGTGCCTGAACCCGAGCTTTCGGTTGTTTATACACTTCAGGAGTACTACGAGGAGGACTATGAGGCTGAGGTTCAGTACATAGCCAATGATTCCTGGTATACCACCCAGTCCAAGGTTATTCAGGAGCCTTCAGCCGGACACAGAAAGGTTGTTGCTCTTATACACTATACGGACAATTCCGAGAACGGCAGAGATATCGAGAAGGAAGAGGTAACTTATCAGGCGGTTCCCAAGATCGTTGAGAGAGGAACCAAGGTACCACCTACTTATATTAAGCCTATTTCCGGCGGACGTCTTACATCAGGCTTCGGAAGAAGAAATGCACCTACCCGTGGAGCCAGCTCCTATCACAAGGGCGTTGACTGGGCTACACCTGTTGGAACTGCTGTTATGGCTTCTTCTTCAGGCCGTGTTACAAGAGCCGGATGGGGAAGCGGCTATGGTTACTGCGTATATATCAAGCATGCAGACGGCAGGGAGACCAGATACGGGCATCTGTCCAAGGTTCTCGTATCCGTTGGCCAGTCAGTATCCCAGGGACAGAAAATCGCCCTTTCCGGTAATACCGGTGTATCCACAGGACCTCATCTTCACTTTGAGATTCTCATTAACGGATCTCAGGTTAACCCGCTTAATTACTTGAATTAACGGTAATTCTTCAGTGTCTGTTTTGACACTGGTACATAAATGTGATATAAATATAATTTGTCCGATTATATAATTTTGACAATTATTGAGTGGAATTTATATGCATTCGGTACAAAGTTTTTTGTGCATTATGCTATGAGGATTCTTATGGAAAAATATGTAATAAAAGGCGGAATCCCTCTGGTAGGAGAGGTTGAGATCGGCGGTGCCAAGAATGCGGCGCTGGCTATTCTGGCAGCTTCTATCATGACAGATGAGACCGTGTATATAGATAATATGCATGATGGATCTGATACCAATGCCATGCTTCAGGCAATGAAGAGCTCAGGCGCTTTTGTTGAGAGAGTTGGCAGACATGCGGTTAAGATCAATGCATCACAGATCCGTGATTATACTTTTGATAATGATGATATGAAGAAAATAAGGGGCTCCTATTATTTCCTCGGAGCTCTCCTTGGCAAATACAAGCAGGGCGGAGTTGTTCTTCCCGGTGGCTGCAGCATAGGTCTCAGACCTATTGACCAGCATATCAAGGGATTCACCGCTTTGGGAGCCAAGGTCAATATTGGACATGGAATAATAGAGGCTCATGCGGATGCGCTGGTAGGAAGTCACATTTATCTCGACGTTGTCAGCGTTGGCGCCACCATCAATATCATGATGGCTGCTGCAATGGCAACAGGTAAGACTATCATCGAGAATGCAGCCAAGGAACCTCACGTCGTAGATTTTGCCAACTTCCTTAACAGTATGGGAGCTGACATCAAGGGCGCAGGTACAGATGTTATCAGGATCCGCGGAGTTGAGAGACTTCACGGCACAGAATATACCATTATTCCCGACCAGATCGAGGCAGGAACCTTTATGATGGCAGCAGCTGCCACCAAGGGAGATATCACAGTCAAGAATGTTATCCCCAAGCATCTGGAGTCCATAAGTGCCAAGCTTATAGAGATGGGATGTCAGATTCATGAATCTGATGACGCCGTCAGAGTAGTAGCTACCAAGAGACTACAGAATACCCATGTTAAGACTCTTCCATATCCCGGATATCCTACGGATATGCAGCCTCAGATCACAGTGGCTCTGGGTCTTGCCAGTGGTATCAGTATTGTTACAGAGAGTATTTTCGAGAACAGATTCAAATATGTTGATGAGCTCACCAGAATGGGAGCCAGCATCAAGGTTGAAGGAAGCACCGCTATCATCGAGGGTGTGGACAAGTACACAGGAGCAGTTATCTCAGCTCCGGACCTTCGTGCAGGCGCAGCCCTTGTTATAGCCGCTCTTACAGCAGAGGGTTACTCAACAGTAGAGGACATCAAGTACATTGAAAGAGGCTACGAGGACTTTGATGTCAAGCTCAGAGAGCTGGGCGCTCAGATCGAGAAAGTAGATTCCGACAGAGAAATAACCAAGTTTAAAATGAAACATGCATAAGTGGGTAACCACCTATGCATGCTTTTTTATTGATAAGATTATTCAAATGATTTCCTGAATGTAGACTCCCGGGCATTTGCTCAGGTCGATATAGTCTTCCCCAACCTTTATTGTAGGCTTTGACAGATGTGTCTTGTTGATAAAAATGATCTCTCCGATTTCTCCGGTGTTTAACCTGACTGTGTTAAGCAGATAGGTATTAACAATGTTCTGAAGAAAGACCATGATAATCTCAGGATCATACTTTTGAAAACCTTCTTCTTCAAACATTGAAATAGCAATGAAGGGACATAAGGGACCACGATAATGTCTTGCGCTTGTCATTGCGTCATACACATCTGCAATAGCAACTGCTTTGGCAAACCTGTCTATCTGGGGACCCTTTATCTTAAGGGGATATCCGGTGCCGTCACATCTTTCGTGGTGCATCAGTGCAGCATTTTTAACATGGGAACTGATGTTGAGGGGCTTTAGTATTTCATATCCTCTCTGAGGGTGTGTCTGAACAATGCTATATTCATCGTTGGTAAGCTTGCCGGGTTTGGTAATGATGGCTCCCGGAATCTTGAGCTTACCTATGTCGTGGAACAGACCCGCCTGAGTGGCGATTTCCAGTTCTTCATCTCTCCATTTTAGCCACTGGCCCAGAATATTGGTGATAAGAGCCACATTTATGCAGTGAGTGTAGGTGGCGTCATCATACATTCTCAGATTGTGGAGCATGTCAAAAATGTTGGTGGCTGTTCTTCCTTTTTCAAGAAGCCCGTAAATGGGGGTCATCATATTATCAACATTAAAGGTGGAACCGTTGTTAATGAGGTCATTTATCTCGTGTTCGAATCTTGTGGCACATTCTTCGAAATCTGCCCTGAATTCCTTGAACTCCTCTGACTGCCTGAGCCTTTCTGAATAGGACAGTCCGGAGGCTGCGGAATCAGTGATCACAGGCTCTACAGGATCGTCTTCCACAAGAACATCAAGAATAGAATAAAAGGCAAGCCTTGCAATGTCTTTGTCTTCAAGGATTGTGCCCTTGTCCAGAAGTTTTATATATGAATCATAGGTATAGACATCATTAGCCAGCACCATTCCCGGAGTCAGCTTTCTTGTCACAACTCTCTTCATAGTAACCTCATTTACAAGCGGATAAAACGGTCAGTTTATCATAATTACAGTTACTTTGATTATAAATTTGCGTAAGGTACTTGTCAAATTAAAGAATTGTGTTAGTATATGCTTATAAATTATGATTCTTCGGGGCAGGGTGCGATTCCCAACCGGCGGTATAGTCCGCGACCCGCTTAGGCGGCTGACTTGGTGTGATTCCAAGACCGACAGTATAGTCTGGATGAGAGAAGAAGTGTAGTACGTTAGGCTGGATGCTCTTGAGCCAACGCGAATCGGTCATATCCATTTAACGAGGTTCTCTCGAGTTTAAAGGACAATGACTTCCCAATTTTCCCCAATCACTTTAACTCTCCTTTATATCTAAAAAATCATTACCCGATGAGAGAAGAGGAGAATAAGATGAACGAAAAACAAAACCTGTTAACCACCGTTGCGCAGAACTGGGAGCATTTCTTTGCTCTGACACTGCTTATCCTGGCAGCATTTCTGATCACCTTTTTTGCTGAGAAGGCTGCAAGGAAGAAAGAGCTTAGGGAGTACGGAAGGACCGAGGCTATCTTCAGTGTCAGGAAGATTGCGATCATAGGAGTATTCTCAGCTATTTCCTTTGTGCTTATGTTCTTTGAGTTTCCGCTGTTTTTTGCACCTTCTTTCTACAAATTTGACTTCAGCGATATCCCCGCACTTATCGGCGGCTTCGCCTGCGGACCTATGGTTGCAGTCATGATCGAGTTTGTGAAGGTTGCCCTCAACATCCTGATCCAGGGAACAACCTCAGGATTCGTTGGAGAGATTGCCAACTTCGTTGTAGGTGCAGCCTTTGTAGTACCCGCAACCATTATCTACAGATTTAAGAAGAACAGGAAGGTTGCTCTTATCAGTTGCCTCGTTGGTACCGTATGTATCGCTATAGTTGGTGCCACCCTCAATGCATTTTTCCTTTTACCAGCCTATGCGGTTATGTTCGGAAGCGGAGTGGATACATTTATCCAGATGGGAACAGCCATTAACCCTGCGGTTACCAACCTGTTTACCTTCTGCGCACTTTGCGTTGCTCCTTTCAACCTTCTTAAGGGCGTTGTGGACAGCTTGATCACATTCCTTGTTTACAAGCAGCTCAGCCCTATCCTTAAGGCTGACAGACTGTCTGCTTCCAGAAAGGTCAACAAGTCAGAGGCTGAAGCAGAGGCTTAAGCCGTAAATAATCAGTGACAACATATATTTTATGAGTTAACACCGTGGGTATGGGAGGATGCTTCCATACCCATTTTTGTGGTATACTAAAATTAACTATGGTTAGATAACGGTGAGGTTTTTATGGAAATAGTAACTAAGCATGAATCATTCAGCGCAGAGGAAACCTTTGAAATAGGCAGACGCATCGGAGAGAATGCCCAGCCCGGCGCTTTGTATACACTGATCGGAGACCTTGGTGTAGGCAAGACAGTCCTGACCCAGGGAATTGCCAAGGGCCTTGGAATAGAAGGGCCTGTCAGCAGTCCCACCTTTACTATCATTCAGGTATATGATCAGGGCAGAATTCCTTTTTATCATTTTGATGTTTACCGCATCGGAGACATCAGCGAGATGGACGAGATAGGCTACGAGGATTACTTCTACGGAGACGGCCTGTGCATTGTTGAATGGGCCAATCTCATCGAGGAGTGCCTTCCGGAGCACTACACGGAGATCGTGATCGAGAAGAACCTGGAGAAGGGCTTTGATTACAGACTTATAACCATGATAAAGAAGTGAAAAGGACAGTTTTTGTAAAAAATGAGAATACTTGCGATAGATACCTCTGGTCTTGTGGGAGCCGTTGCCATCGCTGACGGCGATATCCTTTTAGCCCAGTTTTCAATTCAATATAAAACAACACATTCAGAGATTCTTTTGCCCATGCTGGACGACATGTGCAGGAAGGTTCACCTGGACCTTTCCTCCATCGACGCCATAGCTGTGGCCAAGGGACCGGGCTCCTTTACAGGACTCAGAATCGGTGCCGCTACAGCCAAGGGACTGGCCCTTGCGCTGGACAAGCCCATTATCCCTGTGCCCACTGTGGACGGCATCGCCTACAACCTATACGGCAATGAAAAGGTGATCTGCCCCATGATGGACGCCAGAAGGAATCAGGTCTACACCGGTCTCTATACTTTTGTGCCCAAGATGCCCGAGGGAAAGAGCATGGAGAGAACCTTTGACATGCAGATAATCCATGGGCAGTACGCAGCCGCCCTGGAGGATATAATCGGTGAGATCAATAACCTTGGGAAGGCTGTCATTCTTCTGGGAGACGGTGTTCCCGTTTATCACGATATTCTGGAAAAGAGTCTTAAGGTGCCCTATTCCATTGCTCCTGTTCACCAGAACAGACAGAGCGCCGCATCATTAGCTGCACTGGCAGCCAAGATGGCCTCCGAAGGAGTGATGGTTTCTGCGGATGAGTTTGCTCCGGATTACCTGAGGCTTTCCCAGGCTGAGCGTGAAGCCAAGGAGAATCCTGACGGCAAGAAAAAAGCCTCCGGCAAGACTGAAGTCAAGTCTCCCGGAATAATCAGGGTGAGACAGATGACAGCGGAGGACATCGATGACGCCGCTGCTCTTGAAAAATTAAACCTTGGTAAGGAAGCCTGGTCCCGCAAGCAGCTTCTGGATGCCATGACAAGGGATGACACCATCTACCTTGTTGCGGAGAAGGCAGGAAGGATAGTGGGCCTTTGCGGAGTTCAGAATATATCCGGAGACGGCGAGATAACCAACGTTTCTGTGGCAGGGGACTGCCGCAAGGAGGGCGTTGGCTACAAGATGGTCAAGCAGCTCCTTGAGAGAGGCCACGGCCTTGGAATTGAGAATTATACCCTTGAGGTCAGAGGAGCCAATGCTCCCGCCATAAGGCTCTATGAGAAGCTTGGATTTAAGAGCGAAGGCGTTCGTCCCGGTTTCTACGAAGAGCCCAAGGATGATGCAGTAATTTATTGGAAAAGGAATTAAGAATTATATGATAGATGTTTGTCTTCTAGGAACAGGCGGAATGATGCCTCTTCCTAACCGTTTTCTCACAGCGCTTTTTGTGAGGTACAACGGAAAATGTGTGCTTATCGATTGCGGTGAGGCGACTCAGATAGCCATGAAGAAAAAAGGC
>JAEEGL012332334.1_pt1 | contig 14538 bp, 12 predicted proteins | sample 9134231 | NCBI WGS metagenome assembly JAEEGL01 (sample SAMN16246548, study PRJNA631951) | gut metagenome | biome: gut microbiome; feature: rumen; material: fiber-attached | host: Bos | place: Iran: Karaj | collected 2018-10
GGTGCAGTTACAACTGAGTAAACTCTGTTGTAAAGGGTGCTGTCAGCCACCCTATGATGTAACGCCACTTTAGGTAGTAATACCTATCGGGGTTAAAGGCCGCAGGAGTAACATCCGTTACGACGGCTGGGCAGTTACAAGTCCATTTCCTTTAGGTGATGGGTAGTTGACGTATTCTGTTCTGCTGTCTTTGCTGTGAAATGCATTCATGTTAAAATCCACCGCAGTAGCGTTTTTCTGCACTTGAACGTGCACAGGGCTAGTCCGAGCTGCGTAAGTGATTTACAGCTGTTGTTGCCTGGATTCTATGCATTCGGTCTGTTATAAGTCTTTTCCCTTTTTCGTGATTTTTTATAAGAGAATTTTATGATTATTACACCTAAGGTACGTGGTTTTATCTGTACTACAACTCATCCTGAGGGCTGCTTTTCCAATGTCAGAAAGCAGATTTCTGTGATTAAACGGGACGGACCTATGGACAACGGTCCAAAGAAGGTTCTTGTGATAGGAGCTTCCACTGGCTACGGTCTGGCTTCACGTATTGCGGCCGCTTTCGGTTCCGGTGCTGCCACAATCGGTGTATTCTTTGAGAAGCCCGGTACAGAAAAGAAGCCCGGTACTGCCGGATGGTACAATTCTGCAGCGTTTGACAGGTATGCAAGAGATGCAGGTCTTTATGTGAAGAATGTCAATGCTGATGCCTTTTCCGATGAATGTCGCAGCAAAGTAATAGAGATCATCAAGCAGGATCTTGGCAAGGTTGATCTTGTTATTTACTCTCTTGCCGCACCTGTCAGAAAGATGCCAGGTACCGGCGAGGTTGTAAGATCTGCTCTCAAGCCTATAGGTCAGGTTTATAAAACAAAGGCAGTCGATCTGAACAAGGATACTATTATAGAGGCTTCTGTAGATCCTGCCACAGAGGATGAGATTGCGAATACCGTCAAGGTTATGGGCGGTCAGGACTGGGAACTTTGGATTAAGGCTCTGAGCGAGGCCGGTGTTCTGGCAGAGGGAGTTAAAACACTCGCCTACAGCTACATCGGCACTGATCTGACATGGCCTATCTACTGGCATGGCACTCTTGGTAAGGCCAAGGAGGATCTGGATCGAGCAGCAAGAAGCAATGACAGGGTTCTTGAGTCAGTGAACGGAAAGGCGTATGTTGCTGTTATGAAATCTGTTATTACCCAGGCTTCTTCCGCAATTCCGGTAATGCCTCTCTATGTTTCCATGGTGTTTAAGATTATGCGGGAGAAGGGACTTCACGAGGTACCGATTGATCAGCTGAATCGTCTGTTCCGTAACAAACTCACTGCAGGAAATATTGAAACTGATGATGAAGGCCGTATCAGAATGGACGACTGGGAACTCAGGGATGATATTCAGCAGACCTGCCGTGATTTATGGCCTCAGGTAACGACAGAAAATCTGAATGAGCTTACAGATTACCGTCAGTATAAGGAGGAATTCCTTAATCTGTTCGGATTCGGCTGTGACGATGTTGATTATTCAGCTGATGTAAATCCTGATGTTCAGTTTGAGGTTGTTGATCTTACCAGGTAGCAGATCATTTTTTTGATATATGCCAGATCCTCCGGATTATCCCGGGGGATTTTTTTATGTAAACTTCTGATGTACCCGGTTTTCTGTATTTTACAATTTTGATAACTGGACTGTTCTGTTCTGTTCACTGTCGTACGGATATTATCGTTTTTGTTGTTGTGAAGTTAATATTTATTTACGTCAGCTGCAAACATTTCAACCTTGGCAACTTCCGAGAGAGTGGATCCATCTCTCAGCTGGTCGTTTACAAAGCATATTCCCTTGTAGATTTTATATCCGTGGTAAAGGATCACCAGCAGATAGGCAGATATGAATCCGGGAAAGAGCGTGACGATTTCCAGCAGCTTAGTTTCAAAACTTTTGACTGTACTCAGATATGACAGATAGTACAGAATCTGATCGGAGGATTTGTTTACTCCCTGTTTCATGGAATAGAAAATAACAAGGACAGCAAGACACAGGAGAACCGTTTCAATAAGTGAGTCCAGCTGGTTTTTGACCAGCTGGTGAATATTGCGCCGGTTGATCTGATAGATCAGAAAAACGAGATACACGAGGTTTACAACATACAGTGTCAGTTCAAATGGATTGACATTGTCTATGAGTATCATGTCCTGCAGATAGAAGGTTATGGCAAGAACCCAGAGCAGTATTACAGCTGTATTGACGATAATATGACTGATGGACAGATACTTCAGCTCTATGAGCAGTCTGGTTGAGTTTACCCTCTTTATGTCATCTTCCATATCCGGATTCCCTGAATTCTGATCTATGCTGCTTCTTCCTTCCTTATGACGTTGACTACATGACACATTCTGTACAGCAGCCATATAAACGGCAGTATGCTTATGAAGCACAGGATGTACAGAATATATATGTAGTACGCAGGATGAGTTACAAGCTTTTCAATAATTGACTGCATCAGACTTATCAGAAAGTTGGAATCATAAGGACCTACCAGGGTGAACATATGACCGTCACCGATGGAGCATGACAGGTGATTCAGAACAGACTGACCTGCGTTGGTAATATCGAAACCCTGAATGCCTCCCAGGGAATCCTGGCAGTTCGCAATCATGGTTCCGTCCACTCTGCTTCCCACCGTCTGTTTCAGGATCATGAAAACCGCAAAGGGGAGAACGGCAAAATCTGCCAGTATGAGCAGGGCACCGATAAAAACGGATCTGACATAGTAGGAACCCTGCTGTATTCCATTGTCTCCGTAGTCCATGTAAAATTTGTTGTTTAGTTTTCTGTTTCTGTACATAACCCAGAGGGCAAACAGAAGATTGCATACTCCAACAGTAAAAATTATTGAGATGGAGTTGAGGGACATGTTGAAAAAGGCGTAAAGATAAAGCGTTATGTTCACAATATCAAATATGGCGAACGACATCAGCAGATAGTCTTTTTTTCTGAAGTTTCCAGCATTCATGATTTGTCCTCAACTGTGGTATTTTTCACATGCTTCCATAGTGTTTTCGATGAGACTTGCTACAGTCATCGGTCCGACGCCGCCCGGTACCGGTGTGATGTAGGACGCTCTCTCTGATGCAGTATCAAACTCTATATCACCGCACAGCTTTCCGTTTTCAAGTCTGTTGATTCCTACATCAATAACTATTGCCCCCTCTTTGATCCAGGAGCCCGGAATGAAGTTAGGTTTGCCGATGGCCACTACCAGTATATCGGCCTGCTCTATGAAAGACTTCAGATTTACCGTGAATCTGTGGGTTGTCAGTGTGGTGCAGCCGGCCAGAAGAAATTCAAGAGTCATAGGACGACCCACAATATTTGAAGCGCCTACAACAACGGCATTCTTTCCCTTCAGATCCGTAAAACCGGCTTCTCTGATCAGAGTCATGATCCCCTTCGGCGTGCATGAACGCAGAGCTGGTATTCTCTGTGCCAGCCTGCCCACATTGTATGGATGGAATCCGTCCACATCCTTGTCAGGTCTGATGCGTTCTATAACTTTGGTTGAATCGATGTGCTTCGGGAGCGGGAGCTGCACAAGAATACCGTCAAGAGTTTCATCGGCATTAAGAGCATCAATCTGTTCAAGCAGTTCATTTTCGGTAATGGTTTCTGGAAAATTGTATGCCCTGGATACAAATCCAACCTCTTCACAGGCTTTTCTTTTGGATCCTACATAGATTTTGGATGCCGGATTCTCACCTACCAGAATTACAGCCAGACCCGGAGCCCTCTGTCCTGCGGCGATCCTGGCCTCAACCTTTTCTCTTATCTGATTTCTTATCTTCTGTGCACATGCTTTACCGTCAATGATTTTTGCTGGCATTTAATATAGCTCCTAAAACTGCTCCGAGGTTACATACAGATTTGCATCTATTTTCTCATTTTTAGCTGTCAAGCGGTATGATTTTTTGCTTTTCAGCCTCCTTAACCCGATCTGTCGCTCAAAATATGGAGTGTTTTCTGAAAGATCCTGGCAATCCGGGTTTCTGCAGCTCTGACTGTGAGACTTGCTCCGAACCTTTGACACTTTTTGGTAATTACATCTTGTCATGTTTTGATAAAATTTATTCTGCAGATTGCAGAGTTTCTGCTTTCTGCGGGGACGGTACCTGTGTTTTCTGTATTTTTACTGGCAGCTACTATGAAGGATAAGGTTGAATATTCCGACAGTGCACTTAATGAACTTAAGAATTTCGGAGAAGGGAATGTTTTTACTGCAATAAAAACTACCTGGTATACGGTATTTCTTCTTTGTTCAACCGTGCTTTTTCTCTGTGCCGTGATATGGTCTGTTTATGGCAGGATCACGGTAAGCATCACAGGCAGAGGTATTACTCTTTTGTCCGGAGGTGTAAGCGTGGCCACTGCACCGGCTGCAGGTGTCATTACAGGAATCAACGTAGATCAGGGAGCGAAGGTGCTGGCCGATCAGATTATCGGTCAGATATACAGTGCAGATTCTGATTATCAGTTCAGTACGAAAATGTCGAGACTGCAGGGAGAACTCGGCAAACTTAAGCTGAAGCGGCAGGAACAGAGCATCTCATCACTGCAGGCGAAGCTTCTGGATGAGGATATGAGGATCCTTAATGATGAAATCGAATCTCTGAGACGAATGAGCATCGACAGTACATACGTTCGTGCCAAATCAACCGGAACTGTGATAGAACTTCTGAAGGACAGGGGGGCATATGTCAGGCAGGGAGATAAAATCGCCCTGGTTGCTTCGGATCTTAAAAAAGGCATTTATCTTGTGGCGTATATTCCGGCAAAAAACGGTAAGCGGATAAAAAACGGAATGCGGGCGTTCTTTTCTCCCAGCGTTGCTCCGGCAGAGAGATACGGATATGTAAGGGCTGTGGTGAGAGATGTGAGCGATGCCCCGATTAACCGGGAAACCATACTGAGGGAGCTTCTGAACGGTACTCTTACAGATATGCTGGCAGGAGATGAAGCCATGATCCGGGTGGTAATTGAGCTGATGCCGGATGAACATACGCCGAGCGGCTACTCCTGGACCGGCAGCAGCAGTTATGAGCATCGGCTGACCAACGGCATATACGGTACTGTAATCATTAACGTGGAGGACAGGTCTCCCGTTTCATACATAGTGCCTGGGATCAGAAAATTGCTTGAAGGCAGTACGGATGAATCTGATGAGTAGAATATTTTCCGGATCACGTATTAAGACTCCTGATGTTCTGCAGATGGAAGCGGCGGAATGCGGAGCAGCGAGTCTTGCCATAATTCTGGGTTTTTACGGACGCTTTGAATCGCTTGAAACTCTCCGTGAGGACTGCGGTGTGACGCGTAACGGCAGCAGGGCTTCACATATTCTTAAGGCGGCCAGAAAATACGGGATGAAAGCCTGCGGCTATCAGATCCCGTGCAGTGAACTGCTGAAATACCGCCGTCCCGTGATAGTCTTCTGGAATTTTGAACACTATCTGGTGTATGAGGGATGCAGTGCGGATCACAGCAGAATATATCTCAATGATCCGGCGGAGGGACACCGCATTGTAGATCTGGCAACTTTTGAGGGTTCATATACAGGAGTTGCTCTTGATTTTGAACCGGGGGAGGAATTCAGACAGAACCGCAGAAACCATGGCGTTCGAGTATCACTTCAGAGAATTATGGCAGGTATCCGGGATCCTGTTTTCAATCTGATCTGGGGAGGCATTCTTTTTTCTGTCATGGGGGCTGTTGTTCCTGTACTGTTTCAGATCTTTGTGGACAGCGTTCTTATAGACGGTGACGACTGGATGGTTTCTCTTATTGCTGTTTTTTTCTGCAGTATGGCTTTTCTGACGGTGATACGGATTATTCAGTCGCTGATTTTAAGAAAAATTTCTTTGTTTCTTAACGTTAACCGGACTGTTTCGCTGTTTCGCCATCTTTTCGGTCTTCCATCCTGGTTTTTTTCCAAAAGAAACTCCGGTGATCTGCAGCATCGTCTCTTCATTACCGGGGAACTGGGATATGATTTTGTGCTTGTTTTTTCCGACTGTGTGACAAGGATGGTTGCCATTGTACTGTACGGCGGCATGATGCTGTTTTACTGTCCCTGGATGATGCTGGCTGCCGTTCTGCTTACTTTGTGTCAGTGTCTGTTTCTTTTCACAGTATCGGAACGAAGGACGGCACTGGAGCAGAGTCTTCAGGATCTCAGAACGAAAATGCTGGATTCTGTAATATCCGGGGTCGATAACTTTGAGAGCGTAAAAACCGCAGGTCGGGAGAATTTTATTTTCAGAAGCTGGAGCGACAGTGCCGCCTCCTACAATCTGAAGCAGATATCCTTCGGCCTTCTTTCGTTTTTTTTTCACAGAGTATCATCCGCGCTCGGCTTCCTTGTAAGTATTGTACTGTTCTGTCTCGGCATCCGTTTTGTCATGCAGGGTCATATGACAATGGGTGAGCTTTTTGCCTTTATTCTCATTGCAGGTCTTTTTACAGATCCGTGCCTTCATTTCATGGAGAGTATCGCTCGGTTTCGAAGTCTTCAGTCCCAGTCGGCAAGAATTGATGATATCAGCCGCTGTCCGCCGGATGACATTTTTTCAAAGGATCCTGAGACTCAGCGTTCCGTGGAGACAAATGCTGTTCTGGATCTTAGAGAGATTTCGTTTTCATACGGCTGCTATGACGAACCTGTGCTCAGAAATGTTTCCCTTACCGTAAGACCTGGAAAAAAGGTTGCTGTTGTCGGAACGTCGGGATCAGGGAAGACAACCCTTGCAAAAATAGCGGCAGGTCTGCTGAAGCCGGCGTCGGGAGATGTTTTGGTCAACGGTGTGCCTATCGGCAAATATACGGCGGACGAGTTTCACCGTATTGTAGGCATGGTGGATCAGTCCTCACTGCTGCTTTCCGGAACTGTTGGTGAAAATCTCTCCATGTTTTCTCCAGTGATAGATCCCAGGAGCGTAAAAAACGCGATCCATGATGCTCACATTGAAACAGAACTGCTGAAAAGGGGCAACCCGGTCAATATTTCCGTAATGGAGAATGGATCCAATTTTTCAGGCGGGCAGTGTCAGCGTATGGAAATTGCAAGAGTTCTTACCAGAAACACCCCTGTTGTGATCCTCGATGAAGCCACCTCGGCCCTGGATACTATCACAGAAAGCAGAATAGACAGTTCCCTGACAAGAAGGGGTGTTTCCATGCTGGTTATCGCACATCGCCTCAGCACAGTGAGAAACGCAGATGAGATCATAGTTCTTGATCAGGGCAGAGTTGTTGAAAGAGGAACTTTTTCCGAACTGCTGAGCTTAAACGGTCATTTTAAAAAGATGATGACTCTGGAGAATACCGGCGATGACTGAAAAAATCAGAGTTTTTTATCCCGGATCGGCATTTGATGATGCCGAACCCGGAGTTTCCTTCAGAATTCTTGAGGGACGTATAAACTGCTATCTTGATATTGCAGGGGAAAACGGATCTGCAGAGAGTATTTATATCGGTACACTGCTCAAGAATATGTGCTTCAGAAACTACGGCGATTCTGAAATATCCGGCAACATTCGTCTTTCGATCCGCATTGCCGCTGAATTCCCGACTGTAACAGAGATGGTCCCGGGTGGCGGAGAATGTGCGGATCGTGATCTGCTTGGTGTTTTCGGAAGCATCTATGCCGGTACAAATTCCTTTACCGGCGGAGAACTTACTGAGTTTATTTACAGGATCATTGCTCAGGTAAGGGATGATGAGGATCAGATCCGTCTGAAATCGAAACTGAAGAACGGGGCTGAAATTGACGGTATTTTTTCCAGACTGGGGAAGTTCGGTGGACTGGAAACCTGTGAACGCGGCACTCGCGGGGGCAGACAGACCGATGATGGCGGAGCATCACTTTCAGCTGCGGTGGAATACCTTCTTCATTACTACGGTCTGACTGTTCCATCTGATATTATCGGCAGACTTTCCGCCGTTTCTTCTGATTATCATGAAGCTCTGTCAGCTTTTGCCTTTCAGTCAGGGATCCGCACCCGCAGGGTTGAGCTCCCCGCTGATTTTCATGAGAGGACATCCATGAATCCTGTACTGGCGTTTCGGCGCAGCGGGGAATTTGTTAAGCCGGTTGTTCTGTTTATGGAGTTCGGATCCTGCCGGTGTTTTGATCCTGTAAACGGTGATTTTACGAAGATAACTTCAAAAAATGCTGCTTCAGTGCTGAGTACCGCATATCAGTTTTATCCATCTCCCTGCCACGGCGTGTCTGCTCTGACGGAGATGTTTGGCTTCATAAGAGCCGGACTTGGTCGCATAAAGGGAATGTTTGTACTTTTTCTGATCATAGCCCTTCTTTTTTCTGTTACGGCACCCAGTGTATTTTTCTTTATTCTTGATACTTCAGTACCCATGGGTGACAGTACTGAAATAACTTACTTTACGGTGATCCTGATCCTGCTTGGATTATGCAGTGTATGCGTGAGTGTCTTTCCTGAATTTGTGATCCACCTTTTTAACATGACGATGTATGAGCATCTTCAGTCTGTGCTTTTTGACAAACTGCTCAGAATGCCTGTTTCTGAATTTAAAAAATATGAATCAGGTGATCTTGTTTCCAGAATAATGGGGATTGAAAGTCTCAGAGCAAGTCTGTTCAGATGCTTCATGGGGCTGTTTAAATTTATCCTGTTTTCTCTTACAAGTCTTGCAGTGATGTTTTATATTGATTCCGGCATGATGCAGTGTACTCTTGCGGTTACTCTTCTTATGCTTGCAGTCGTATGGTTCATCGGTTTCAGAAGATATTCATTTATCAGTGACAGAATGGAGCTGTCCGGTCGCATTGACGGTATGCTCAGACAGTTTTTCAACGGTGTCGATAAAATCAGAATGGCCGGAGCAGAAGAAAATGTGCTCAGAAAGTATATGAAACTTTTTTCCGACTATGTAACTGTTGATTACTCTCTGCAGTTGTATCACACCGGGGCTGCAGTCATACGGAAAATATATGTGCCGGTCACTGTCGGTGTATTCTGCATCGCTGCCGGCGGAATGTTCGGGATCCCCAGAACTCTTCCCGTCTTCATTTCTTTTCTGGTTTCCTTCATGATTTTCCAGTCCGGCGTCGTGAGCATGATGGAAATGCTGTGGACTCTGCCGTTTCTGCGGGCGGAATACAACCGGATAAAACCTATTCTTGAGGCGGAAACTGAAAATCAGGAGAACTCATCCCCTGTTGAAGAAATTGACGGCAGCATTGAGGCATCCCATGTTTATTTTCGTTACTCGTCTGATGAGTCACCGGTGCTGGAGGATATAGATTTTAAAATCCGGCCTGGGGAGTTTGTTGCATTTGTCGGCGCTTCCGGTTCTGGTAAAAGCACCCTGCTTAAGCTGCTGCTGGGTTTTCTGAGTCCGGACAGCGGTGTGGTGTATTACGGCGACAGAGATCTGTCGGGAATTGAACTTGGTTCCCTAAGACATCAGATGGGCGTGATCCTTCAGACCGGCAGAATTTTTAACGGCAGCATACTTGAGAATGTGACTTTCGGTACATCCGGGTACTCCAGGGAGGATGCACTGAGAGCCATGCAGCAGGCTGAACTTACCGATCTGATTGATGAACTTCCCATGGGGATCTACACCAGGGTATCAACCGACAATCTGTCCGGCGGTCAGCAGCAGAGGATTCTTATTGCCAGGGCTCTTATCGGAAACCCGAGGCTCCTTATAATGGACGAAGCCACCAGTGCTCTTGACAATATAACCCAGCAGAGGATCCAGGATAATCTGGAAAAACTTAAAATGACCAGAATTGTAGTAGCACACCGGCTTTCCACGGTGGTTCATGCCGACAGGATTTTTGTTATGGATCACGGGCGGATAGTTCAGTGCGGAACATACAGCGAACTGAATTCACAGCCTGGTATTTTCAGAAATCTGGCGGCAAAACAGACTCTCAGGGGATCACAGAATGTTTAAAAATGTTGTGGTATCTGTATTTCTTTCCTTCTTTGTAGTGATTATTGTGCATGGAATTATTTTCGGAGGCACTGACAGGCTTGTAGATCGTGATTTCACATCGCTGCACAGGAATGCGAGAACTGCCGCCGTTAATGATTCTGATGCCATCAGGATTGCCGGTGTATACAATAATTCGGAGTGGCTGGAGCGGCTTCTCGTTGATTCCATGAAAAAAACTGCGGAGCTGATTAACAGTCGCGGAGGCATCAGCGGCAGAAAACTTGAACTCAGTTTTCATGATGTGCAGGGAGATCAGATTGAAAACCTGGCAAGAATACAGACAGTATGTTCCCCGGCGGATGTGGCAGTGTGCGTCGGTCCGTTCAAGTCTGATTACGTGGTACCGGCAAGATCGATAACAACTTTCTCCTCTGTGCCGCTGGTTTCCCCGTCCGCTGTTTACTCGGAAAAACTCAGAAGTCTGGATAATGACAGCTATGTGACTTTGTTTCCTCCGTTAAAGGCTCTTGTCAATGCAACTCTTGATCATATGAACAGACAGAAGATTGATGATCTTGTCATAGTGTGTCCGGAGAACGGAACCTACGGTGATCTGTACTCCACTCTTCTTGAACGCTACAGTCAGCAGATTGGCGGTTTTCATATTATCCACCGTCTTACCTATCAGACTCCGTTTAATGAGTTTGTGGTCAGCAGTTTACTTAAAAGCGTGCTGAGCCGTCATCAGTTTGATGCTGTTTTTTATGCCGGAGGTACTGCTGATTTTGATAAATTCATGTCGGTCTACAGTTCTCTCGGTCTGTCAGTTCCTGTGTACGCCACAGAAATTATCAATACACCATCTGTCAGAGATGCCGGGTACAATACCAGAATTTATATTCCGTTTTTCAATACTGATTATCTCCAGGCCAATATAACAGGTGAATACAGAATACCTCTTGATGAAAACAATCCAGATTTCAGTTTTATGGCACAGTGGCTTATAAATGAGGTGGCAGAATATCTGGCGGAAGGGAATTATGATCCTGTGGAAATGTCAGACAGGATAAGGAGAAAAACGGCTCTTGTCTATGAGAACATGGATCTGAATGCTGCATTCTTTATTGACAGCATATCAGGTCCCGGGAGAGAAGATACCGCTGCCGGAGATGGCAGCGGTGAAGCTTTTACAGGGGAAAACCGAAAATAAGGAAAATATCCCGCTTCAGATTACGTAGTACCAGCTGTCGTCATCTTCCGGTTTTCCTGTTTTTGAAATCTGAAGTTCATGGATTCTGACGCTTACCTTTGAACCTGGCTTTATGGACTTCGTTATAAAGGCGTTGCCTCCGATAACTGAGTCATGTCCGATAACGGTGTTTCCTCCGAGAATTGAGGCGTTGGAGTATATTGTTACGTTATCTTCGATAGTCGGATGGCGGCGGACATTTTTGAGACTCTGACCGCCCTGGGTTGACAGAGCTCCGAGTGTCACGCCCTGATAGATTTTGACGTGATCGCCTATTACGCAGGACTGACCTATAACAATACCTGTTCCGTGATCTATAAAGAAATAATGTCCAATGGTGGCATCAGGGTGAATATCGATTCCGGTACGGCTGTGGGCATATTCCGACATGACTCTCGGGATCAGAGGAACATTAAGCAGACTGAGTTCGTGTGCAAGCCGATGGATGCTGATGGCAAAGAATCCGGGGTAAGCTACAATAATTTCCCCCGGACTGCCCGCAGCCGGATCTCCTGCATACGTAGCCTCAAGATCCTCTTCAAGTTTTGCCCGGATGGACGGGAGTCTTTTTAGAAATTCCGTTGTGATTTCATCAGCCTTTGCCGCGTTCTCTTTCTTTATCTCATCGCTGTTTTCTTCAGACTGGTTGTTGAGAACTCTGGATATCTGGTGGCTCAGATGAAAATGAATATCCTCAATGATGGGTGCCACAATGCTGTTAATGTTATAAATCTTGTAATTGCATGAACGGTAGTAGCCGGGGAAGAGAAGCTTCAGCAGATTGCGTATACACTCGAATATGGTCTCCCGATCAGGCTGATGGAAGATGTTTTCCATATTGTCGATGGCTCGTTTAGAGGAGTAGTCTTCGAGCAGGTTCTTCGTCAGTTCGTGCAGGTCCCTGCTGATTTTGTCTCTTTGTTCTTCAGTTATCATGTGTTCCCCAATTTGAAACTTTTCGTTACGTTAAAAAGTGTGATGTCTGTTTAAAAATGTAATGTCAATTATACATATCGAATGTTAAAAAACCTATTCTTTTAGTATGTTTTAATTTTCTTTTTCAGAAAATATTCTTTAATATCCTCTGTCGGGATTTACGCGGTGAACAAGTGGCTCACCCGCCGCATAGTGTTTAAGATCTTCTGTGAACATATCCAGAACTCTGCAGACAGTTCTTTCCAGTGTTCTCTGTCCTGCCATGTGGGGAGTAAGCTGCAGGTTCGGAGCTGAAAGCAGAGGATCATCCTTTGTCACAGGCTCGTGTCTAATTACATCCAGGGCAGCTCCTGCCAGTTTACCGCTTTCAAGCGCTTTTATCAGACTTTCCTCGTCAATGGCACTTCCCCGTCCCACATTTATCAGCATGGCACCGTCACGGAGCAGATCTATCTGCCTTGAACCGATGATTCCGACGGTTTCCTCTGTCTCCGGAAGAGCCATGATCAGCAGATCTGTTTTGGAAAGAACCGAATCCAGCTCCGTGACAGGCAGAACTTCATTGTAACAGCAGGATTTTCTTATGCCTGTTTTGGAAATTCCGGTGATGCATTCCGGTTCAAAGGCCTGGAGTCTGGCTGCAGTGGTGTTTCCTATGTCTCCTGTTCCGAGAACTGTGATCCTGCTGCCGTAAATGGATCGCAGTCTGCGGTCGTTTCTCCATATGTCATGTCTCAGATCCTCCAGATATTCAGGGATCCTGCGCATAAGCATCAGGATCATCATGATTATGTGTTCCGATATGGTGACTCCGTATGCTCCGGAAGAGCAGGAAAGCAGGCAGTCACCGGATTTAATCCTTTCAATCGTGGTGTAGCCGTTGACACCGGCGGTGGGCAGACATATCCACTTCAGGTTATCAGGAACAGCAACCCCGGGATCATATATTCCGAAGAAGATCTCGGCATCTTCAAGATTTTCTGCTGCACTTCCCGGCTTATAGAGCACGGAAAAGCCCAGCCTTTCGGCTTCTTCAGTCAGAGCCCCAAGCTTTTCCTGAGAAAGCGGTTCTGCAACGATTATGTTTCTTCCCATTTGCAGTTTCCTTTGATTTGTCTCTATAATTCTAATCGATTTTTTGTGATGAGTCTTTTTATTTAGACATCAACTTTGCTCTGAATATCTCTGATGGAAGTACGTAGTCCATATCGGGGCAGTTTTCCGGTAAAATTATAGCAGTTACTTATATCGTTAGCAGGGAAGTGAATGGCTGCCGGTACGGAATGTCATGGTTAGACTGACTGAGAGGAGATTCCTCACTGATCCGGAATCCTGTAATGGCAGATCTGCAGTAAAACTGACATCGGGTATTTTCTATATTCGGCCGTCTGAAGCAGTTTGTCTCTGCTGCAGTAAAATGTTATGAGCACAGTTAACTGACGTATCTGGAGTTTTGGAGTTGTTATGAGTGGTATGCTTGGTGAGTTTATTGATTTGGATCTGCTGAAGAGCATGGTTCGGCAGTACGAAATCCGGTTTGAAAGACTTAAGAAGAAAAAGGAGTCAGAAATCAGTGAGAGAGCTCTGTCATGGGACTTTGCTGACATATTTGATGATCGCAACAACGAAACTGTTGAGGGAGAACTTCAGAAACTTCGTTTTGAGTTTATGAAGAGTTTTCTTCAGAATATCAAGTCGGAGGGACTGGTTTCCGGATTTTGCGGTTTTGATCTTGTAATGCAGTATGACAGTCATAACGAAATGTTCATTCTTGTGGATAAGTGGAGTGATCTGGATGATGAACTTATAGCCATACTGTATGATAAATGCAGGAGTTATCTTGAAAGAAATCCTTCAGACAGGTGTACAGTCGTTGAGCTGTTCGGCGAGCAGGGTATCATTGAAGGATGGACAGGAGGTGATCCGGAAATTGATAAATCCATGTCCTGGATTTCGCGGGATCGGCTGTTCTGCCGTATTGCAGGAACTGATCTGACTGTTCAACTTATGGATTTTCTGTCCGACAAGGCAGTAAAATCCTGAATAAAACTTCAATCAGGGAGTGATTCTGTTTCATTTTCAACGTATACCGGAGTCATCGGCGTTTTTTGGAGCTGTGACTCCGCATTTGTTTTCATAAAATAATCTAGGCTCGGAAACCCACTACTCTTGAGTGGTGGGATGAGAGTCGTCTTCCTTTCTCAACCTTGCGTCTCTATATATCTTTGAATAGTAGCGGTGGAGACTTCACCTATGCTACAAGCAAAATAACCATCTGACCAGAATATCTTTTTCTTCCAGTAACATTTAGACAGATATCTACTATATTTCTGCCATAACAGACAGGTAGTCTTTTGCTTTACAATGTTTACGATATTAGCTACGCA
>JAEEGL014690965.1_pt1 | contig 14538 bp, 10 predicted proteins | sample 9134231 | NCBI WGS metagenome assembly JAEEGL01 (sample SAMN16246548, study PRJNA631951) | gut metagenome | biome: gut microbiome; feature: rumen; material: fiber-attached | host: Bos | place: Iran: Karaj | collected 2018-10
ATTTCCCCAAAGCGGAGATTCCGTATTATACCCTGGAAGAAAAAGAAACGCTGCTGGATGGGATGCCCATGGGGACGCTGCTCAATTTCCCTGGCCATCAGATGATGTACCTGGGGAAATACGCCGGCAGCTATTATGTGGTCAGCACCGTCAGCAGCATCATGAGCCCCTGGAGCGGCAAGCGCCAGCGCACCCGCGACGTACAGATCAATACGCTGGACATCAAACGGGCCAACGGCAAAACGTGGATGCAGGCGCTGAACAAGGTGGTTGTGCCGTGGCTGTACCTGAACGAAGGGGAAGAAGCCGCGCTGTGCGAACTGCCCGCGTATCACGTGTATACGGCGTACTGCCTGGAAAAGGGCCTGATGGACGCCTATCCCAGCGGATATTTCCTGCCGCTGCGCGGGGCGACCGTGGCCGAAGCCGTACAGATGATGTGGCGGATCGCCGGGAAACCGGAACCGGATATGGCCCGGGAGGGCTTTGCGGACGTCGCCGCCGGTTCGGAACATGAAAAAGCCGCGCTGTGGGCCAAGCAGACGGGAGTGTATGCCGGGATGGACGGAAAATTCCAGGCCAACGCGAGCCTGACCTGGGCCAGCGCCAGGAGCATGGCCGGGGCCTTGCTGCATGAAGACGTGATTGATGGGCATCCGGACGCGGGCGCGGCCATGACCCGTGCCGAACTGGCCGGGCTCGCCCGGCCTGTCAACGAGGCATGGGAAGCGCGGCATCCGAAGATGCCGGACGATCCTTTCGGCACGGCAAGCGCCAACGCGCCGTATTACGCCAAACCCTGTAACGAACGCCTGGCATCCCTGCCGGAGGCCCTGATGAAGCTGGCGGAGGACGGCTATTCCTGGGAATATGAATACGCGGCGGACAAACCCGCCTATGCCCTGACCCTGATGGATTACGCGAATATTTATTCCTTCATCCACACCCATGACCTGGACCCGGCGGTGGTGCGCCAGGTGCTTTCGGACGCTTCCCTGATGGTCCACCGCAAAGCGTTCACGGAGGAAGAAATCGACCTGCTGCTGGGCGATGACCAGGCGGCGGCCATGGCGCATTTCGCGTCGCCCGCGACCATCGTGACGGGGGAAAAGGGCTACAGCGAAAAGTGGATGTACGATCATCCCGTCGAACAATGGGAGGCGGAGGGCATCACGCCCGAAATGGTGATTTCCGTGCAGGAGAATTACTATAACCCCCTCTTTACACAGGAGGCGGCACAGGCGTTCAGCCAGAAGCTGTACTACTTCACCGGCGTCCTGATCCCTGTCAGGCTGGGACAGTGGAATCCCGGGGACGTGAAGCCCGACGGTTCCGTGGAAGGGGAACCGGAAGAAACCGGCGTCATGCTGGACGTGATGGAATTCTGCCAGTATCCCGATTATCCCACCGGCTGCGAAAGCGTCTCCCTGTATATGCTGCTGAATTACTACGGCGCGGACGTGACGGTGGAGCAGATTTACGACCTGCTGCCCATGGGCGCGCAGCCCTACGACGACGAAAACGGCGTGCGCCACGGCGCGAACCCGGAACGGGAATTTGTGGGAGATCCCCGGAGCGAATATTCCTACGGCGTTTTCAACGAACCCATCGCCCGGGTGGCGGAGCAGTTCATGCCGGGCGTCGAAACCAGGGAAGGCGCGACCCTGGACGAGATCCGGGCCATCCTGGACACCGGCAATCCGGTGCTGGCATGGTATGTGTCCGCGCCCATGCGGGATATTATGTACCGCTGGAGCTGGCTGGATGAGAACGGCGAAACGGTGCATTGGCCCGGCGGGGAACACGCCGTGGTCATCTGCGGGTACGGCAATCATTCCATCACCTACCGCGATCCCAACGCGGGAACGACGGTGGTGATCGATGAGGACACCTTCCTGAAGAGCTTCAACGAGCTTGGCGGCAGGATTGTCTATTATACCGTTCAGCACAGCGACACGGGGGACTGAAGCCGGGATACCGAAGGGAGTGTTTATCCGGCTGTGAAGGAGAATATACCGGTATGGAGACGCGCAGGGAAGTTATGTTTGAAACGGAGCGCCTGATTGTGCGCAGGTTCAGGGATGAGGACGCCCCTGAACTGTATGGGAACCACCTGGACGACGAAGTCAGGAAATGGTTTCCCAATGAGTGTTATGCCGATCCGGAAGAAGCCTTGGACGCGATCCGGTTTTTCGCCGGCTGCGTGGACAACGGGCATCTGCCTTATGTGCTGGGCGTGGAACTGAAGGAGACAGGGGAACTGATCGGCGACACGGGCATCAGCGAAGTGGAAGGGAAACCGGAGGAAACGGAGATCGGGTACTGTATCGGCCGGAAATTCCGCGGCAGGGGATACGCCACGGAACTGCTGGAAGCGATATCCGGTTTTGTGGTTTCCCGGTTCGGTATCCGGGTGATCCACGGACGTGTGGTCCATGGGAATGAAGCGTCCGCGAAAGTGCTGGAAAAGAACGGATATCAGTTTGTCAAAGAAGAGTTCGGCGCGGAAGATGATCCGTACGGCAACGGGATGCTGGTTTACCGGAAAGATTTCTGAAGTTTCCCGGCGCGATACACCGGCACTTGCTGTTTTCTTCGGAAGGAGTTTTGGACATGAAAAAACTGACCGGCCTGGTCCTCATCCTGATCCTGCTGTGCGCCAGCCTGGCGGCTGTTTCGGCGGAAGAAGAACTGACGGACGTCCGCTGCGACGAATGGAAGTTTTCCCTCCGGATTCCCGCCGGCATCACCGTGCATCCCCGGACATACGAGGACGGGGATACCGATTCGGTGACCGGCGGCGGTCTGATCTTATTTGGCCGCGGGTACGGAGTCCAGGTCATGCGCAGGGGCCGGTTCTACAACGCCGGGGATTATCTCGGCGGCAGTTTCTGCGATTACCTGGAACAGTACGGGGCATACAGTACGGAAGACAGCCGCGTGACATACCGGATCGGCGGCAGGATCCTGTACGGAAACACGGGTATCGTATACGGTGAACAGGGGGAGGAACTGTTCCGGGAACTCCGGGTGATTCCGGCCGGCAATAACCACGGCACGGAATTCATCGCCCGGTACGACACGGAGACTGAAGCGGACGCCCTCGCGCTGCTGGACACGGTGATCCGGTATTATCAGCCGGATGAGGAAACGGATCCCGCGGAAGCGAAATTCCGCCCGCAGGGGCATGAGGACGGCCCGGACCTGCAGAACGGCAGGTACCTGCTCCGGGTGGAGGACGCCGACCGGATTGAAACCGACGGGTATTTCACAGCCATCCTCTACATGCCGGATTATTATTCGTCGGAGGACGTCCGCGATATGCAGCCGGGGGATACGATCCTGATCATGGACCGGACGCTGACGATTACCGGTATCGACCCGAAGGAAGAGGACGACGGAAGCTGGTACGAGGTTGACCTGTTCGCGGCCGATGATTTCCTGGGCGGAATGAAGTATTCTTTCACCCTGATGCCGACAGGGGACGGAACGAGCTACTGGCCGTATTTCGGGGATGACAACCATGCCGCGTCCCGGGTGGGCGAGGCCCGGATCCGGGTGCCGCAGGAAGAGCCTGTGGAATACTGCGAGGATGAAGGGGACGATATTCCCGTGATGCTGTCAGACGACCTGCTGGCCGACCTCGGGGACGATCCGGCCGCGTTCGGCATCGGATGGAATGAATACACCCACCGCTGCACTTTCGCGGACGGCAGCCTGATCTGGATCGGGACCTGGCCTTATCCCGCCAACCCGGAGGACCTGCTGATTCCGTGGTGATGACGGGCAGAACAGCAAAGCGCCGGATTTGCTTCCGCAAATCCGGCGCTTTGAATACAGGGGAAGGTTTGATTATACCCCCGGTGTTTCGTTCCCGGTCTCGGCCGCCTGTTCTTCGCCCTCCGGCAGGATGAAGGCGCATACGATATACGCCAGCACGCCGGTGCCCCAGCTGAAGATCAGCAGCGCCCAGGCCAGGCGGATAATCGTCGGGTCGACGCCCAGGTATTCCGCGATACCGCCGCAGACGCCGGCCAGTTTCTTATCCCGGGTGCTCTTGTGCAGGCGGCCGGTGATCTTTCCCCTGGAATTGCTGACAAAATACTGATAGGCGAAGTATCCGATTGCCAGTCCGGCTAATACATACATTATGTTCTTCATTTTCATATCCTCCCTTTATCACCGGCCGTATTCATTTGAATCCGGTTCAGTCGTCATATTCCGCCTGCCGGGTTCAGGCCCGGACAGGCACCTGGATTGTGGGTACCCGCAGCGAGATGTCGTCCGGATCCACCGGAAGTTCAATTTCCACGCAGGGTTCCGGCGCCGCCGGAGCTTCAACTTCCGCCATGGCTTCCGGCGCCGCCGGGGCTTCCGCTTCCGCCATGGCTTCCGGCGTCGCCGGGGTTTCCGCTTCAGCGGCTTTCCGGCTGGCGGAATCCGCCATGCTGTTCACCGAAGCCTTCACATTGCCGGCGGTATTTTTCACGGCCTGTTTCAGGCTGTCCACGGTGAAGTCGCCGTCCATCTGGGAGACCGAGAACCGGTAGCCCAGGATCATGGCGATGATGATGCCCGCGACCGTGATATACGGGGCGAACACCAGCACGGCGCCCGCGTACACCGCGGAAAGGTTGATCACCGGTACGTCGCCCTTATGGACCTTCACCCGGCAGCGGTACAGTTTCTGCAGCAGGCCGGTGACCTTTTTCTTTGCTTCGCCGCCCTTCGCGGTATTTCCCCCGGCCGGCGCGCCTGCCGCGCAGCGGGTTGCGGCGGTTTCTTCGCCCAGGCGGCCGTTCCGCTCGAGGTCAATCAGCGCCTGCGCCATATTTCCGTCATGGCTCTCCAGGAGCTCAACCGCTTCCCGGTAGGTCATTCCGCTCTTTTTTCTGAGCAGTTCAACTTCTTCAATCGTGTAAGCTTCCATCTTCTCTTTCTCCTTTCGCGCCGCTCCCCGGCGGCAGGTGTATCGTAGCACATCCAGTTCCGTTTGTTCTGAAAGGACGGCGAAAAGATCATGAGAATCAGATTAAAAAACGCGTAAGATTTTCTTCATTCTTCATTTTCCAGGTTGAAGGAAACCGGATCATTCTATATAATGGGGTTACAGGGAAAAGGGAAAATGATAAAATTTTGACAGAAAGACGGTTTCGGAGGGAACGATTCCGCCCGGTCCGCCGTCATACAGGGTGAAAAGGAAAAGGAGGTATCCATCCATGAAGCGCACTTATATTGTGACCGCCATCCTGCTGGCGCTGCTCCTCGCGATCGCGACGACAGCCGCCGCTTCAGCCGCCGAGGTCCGCCCCATTCCGGTGGATCACGATCAGATCGACCTGGGGAACGGCGAATTCTGCCTCACGATCAAAAACGCGGACCGGATTGAACCGAACGGGTTTTTCATCGCGGTCCTGTACCGGGAAGACCGTTACGACGGGGACCAGATCAGGTCCCTGGCTCCGGGAGACACCGTGTACGCGAACGACGAGAAATGGACCGTACAGAAGGTCGTGATCCATGGCGACGGGGAAAACCCGGATGAACCGGCCGCGTACGAGATCTACACCGAAGAGGAAACGGACGGTTACCTGGCGTTTGAACCCCGCGGGGACGGCACCTTTGTGGCCGTCATCAACGACTGGAATCCCGTTGTCCTGCTGGGATCGGTGCAGATCAGGCTGCCGCTGCCGGACGCCTTCGAGTATATCACCGTGACCGCCGGGGAAGAAGACGAACCGAAAGGCATGGACGAGTTTGTGAGTGACCTGGACGCGTTCGGCCAGGAATCCTTCACCGCCTATAACACCACCTGCGCTTTCAGAGACGGAATGCTGGTCAAGGTGACCAACTATCCCTATCCGCAGGGCCCGGAAGAGAACGGCGACGCGGACTTCCGGCCGGAACCGGTCTGGAAGTTCTGCCACGGCCTGCGGGACGGGCTGGACACGGCGGTGATCACCGGATATGAAACGGACTGTGAGGAAGGCCTGATTCCGATCGAAATGACGGCTGAAGAAATTGAGAATGTCCGCCGGATCGCCATGTACGGTATGGTCACCGGCAAGGTCAGCGAGGAAATGCGCACCGGCGGCACCTGGGTCTACGTCTTTGAGACCCCCGGCGGGAAGCACCTGCTGTCCATCGAAATGTACGGCGGCATGATCGCCGGATCCGAAGGAATGTACAGCTACGACAAATAAACGCCTGCCAAGTACGAAAAACGAACAATACATCCGCGTTGAAACGTGTTATACTTCCTGTGAAAGGCAAAGGAGTCCGGATTGATTCCTTTGCCCCTTTTTTGTTTCAGGAGGATGCCGGCATGCATGAGGAATGCGGGGTATTCGGGATCTGGTCTCCGGCCGGGAGAGCGGTTCCCCGCGACGTTTATCTCGGCCTGTACGCGCTGCAGCACAGGGGGCAGGAGAGCTGCGGGATCGCGGTTTCCCGCGACGGCGTATTCCGCCACTACAAGGGAGACGGCCTGGTCGGGGAGGTATTCGACCGCCGGAACCTGGAGCGCCTGGGAGAAGGGAACATCGCGGTAGGCCACGTCCGCTACTCCACGACCGGCGGGAAAAACCACAACAACATCCAGCCGATCGTCATCCGGCACATGAAGGGCAATATGGCCCTGTGCCACAACGGCAACCTGGTCAACGCCAGGTCGCTGCGCGAGCGGCACGAGCTCAGCGGCGGCATATTCCACGGGACGGCGGACACGGAATCGATCGTCTACACCATCGTATCCGAACGCCTGAAGGTGTCCAGCACCGAAGAGGCGATCCACCGGACCATGGGGCAGCTGCAGGGCGCCTATTCCTGCGTGCTGATGACGGCCACCAAGCTGATTGCCTTCCGGGACCCGAACGGCTTCCGGCCGCTGTGCTACGGGCAGACGCCGGACGGCGCGTACGTCGTTTCCTCCGAGTCCTGCGCGCTGGACGCGGTCGGCGCGAAGCTGATCCGGGACGTCCTGCCCGGGGAGATCCTCATCTTCGGGAAGGAAGGCGTGGCCTCCGACCGCCGGCTGTGCGGAAACGGCAGGTCGCTGTGCGTGTTTGAGTACATCTATTTCGCCCGGCCGGACTCGGTGATCGAAGGGGCGTCGGTCCACCTGGCAAGGCTGCGGGCGGGGCGGTTCCTGGCGCGGGAGAACCCGGTGGAAGCGGACGTGGTGATCGGCGTGCCGGACTCCGGAATCGACGCGGCGCTGGGATACGCGCGGGAGAGCGGGATTCCGTACGGCGTCGGATTCCTGAAAAACAAATATATCGGCCGGAGCTTTATCGCGCCGAACCAGGATATGCGGGAAACGGCGGTGAAGATCAAGCTGAACGTGATCGCCGAAACCGTCCGGGGCAAGCGGGTGGTGCTGATTGACGACTCCATCGTCCGCGGCACGACCAGCGAGCGGATTGTCCGGCTGCTGCTGGAGGCCGGGGCGAAGGAAGTCCATATGCGGGTTTCGTCCCCGCCGTTCCGGTATCCGTGCTTTTTCGGGACGGACGTGGATTCCCGGGAGAACCTGATCGCCTGCCGGCTGCACTCCGTGGAAGAGATCGCGGAAGAGATCGGCGCGGACTCCCTGGCCTATCTGTCCGTGGACGCCGCCCACCGCCTGGCCGGGGACAGCGGCTGCTCCTTCTGCGACGGATGCTTTACCGGCCGTTATCCCATCGAAATCCCGGAGGACCAGGGAAAGAGCAAATTTGAGCAACCGATTTCCGGAACGGATGAATAACCGCTGAGAAGGAGGCGCTTCCGTGGCTGCTTTTGACAAGGTGTTTTCAGGCATCCCGGCCCTGGACCGGGCCGTGGATTATATCCGGATGGGCGACAATGTGGTGTGGCGCGTGTCCGACCTGGACGAGTTCCGGCGTTTCGCGGATCCGTTTGTGGAACAGGCGAAGAAAGACGGGCGGAACATCATCTATTTCCGGTTTGCCAGCCATCCGGAACTGGTGCCGGAATGCCCGGAGGTGAAACGCGTATGCGTGCCGCTTTCCCACCGGTTCGAGACCTTCACGGTGGAGATCCACAAGGTGATCGAACAGGAAGGGCGGGACGCGTTCTATGTGTTCGACTGCCTGTCGGAACTGCAGGCGGCCTGGGCGACGGACCTGATGATGGGGAACTTCTTCCGGGTGACCTGCCCGTTCCTGTTCATCCTGGATACGGTCGCGTTCTTTCCGATTATCCGCGGGCGCCACTCCTTTACGGCGATCACCAAGATCATGAATACCACCCAGCTGTTCCTGGACGTCTATTCCGACGCGGAACGCGGCACGCTCTATATCCGTCCGCAGAAGGTCTGGAACCGCAATTCCGACACGATGTTCCTTCCGCACCTCTATCATCCGGAAGAGGGGACGATCCGGCCGATCCAGGACGGCGTGCAGACCAGCCGGTTCTACCAGGTGATGGACGGCTACCAGCGTACGCTGGAGGAACAGTACGTGGACTCCTGGGACCGGTTCTTCAACCAGGCCAAAGTGCTGCATGAGAACGGGATTCCCGTGGAGGAACAGTGCGGCCGGATGTGCAACATCATGATGACCCGGGACGAGCGGCTCCGGGTGCTGGTGAAGAAGCACTTCAAACCGGAGGACTATTTCCGGGTGCGGGACCATATGGTGGGCACCGGGATGGTCGGCGGGAAAACCTGCGGCATGCTGCTGGCCCGGGCGATCATCCGGAACACGGCGCCGGATATCAGCGGCGTACTGGAGCCGCACGACTCCTTCTTTGTCGGATCGGACGTATTCTACACCTATATCGTGGACAATGATTTCTGGGACCTGCGGGTCCGCCAGCGCACCGAGGAAGGGTATTTTACGCTGGCGGGCGAGCTGGCGGAGCGGCTGAAGACCGGCGCCTTCTCCCGGGACACGCAGGAGCAGTTCATGCACATCCTGGAATACTACGGACAGGATCCCTATATCGTCCGGTCCAGCAGTATCCTGGAGGACGGCTTTGACAACGCCTTCGCCGGGAAATACGAATCCGTTTTCTGCGCCAACCGGGGAACGCCGGAGGAACGGCTGGAGGAGTTTGAAAACGCGGTCCGGACCGTGTACGCCAGTTCCGCGGGGCTTTCCGCACTGGATTACCGGAAGCGGCGGGGGCTGGACAGGCGGGACGAGCAGATGGCGCTGCTGGTCATGCGGGTTTCCGGGTCCGCCTACGGACCGTACTATATGCCCTGCGCCGCCGGCGTCGGGTATTCCTTCAGCCCCTACAAGTTCCTGAACGACATCGATTCCTCCGCGGGAATGCTGCGGCTGGTCATGGGCCTGGGCACTTCCGCCGTGGACCGGACGGAGGGCTCCTATCCCCGGCTGGTGAGCCTGGACAAACCGGAAGCCACCAACTTCACCACGATCGCGGAAAAGCACCAGTACTCCCAGCGGAAGGCGGAGGCCGTGGACCTGAAGGCCCGGCGCCTGAACCGCGTCCCGCTGGAGGAACTGGAGCCGGTGCTGCCGGCGTACCTGAAAAACCAGGTGCTGGAGCACGACGCGGACGCGGAGGCGTCCCTCCGGGAGCGGGGCATCTACCGGAACATCTGTTTCATCTCCTGCCGGGGGCTGGTCCGGAACCGGGAAATGATGGAACGCATGCGGCGGATGATGCGCCTGATCCAGCAGGAATACGGGGAGCCGGTGGATATTGAGTTTACCGTCAACGTCTCGGAGAACCGGGAATACATGATCAACCTGCTGCAGTGCAGGCCGCTGCAGGTCTTCCAGGATACCGGAGGCGTGGCGGTGCCGGCGGACGTTCCCGAAGGGGAGATCCTGCTGGAAACCCGCGGCGCGTCCATGGGCCTTTCCCGGAAGATCCGGCTGGATATGATCGCCTATGTGGACCCGGTGAAATACTATCACCTGCCCTATAACGACAAGACGCGGATCGCGTCCCTGATCGGGCAGATCAACTGGAAATACAGGGACCAGGGGAAACATATCCTGCTGATGGTTCCCGGGCGGATCGGGACGTCCTCACCTGAGCTGGGGGTGCCGACCGCGTTTTCCGATATCAGCGGGTTCGACGCGGTCTGCGAAATGGCGGAAAGCCGGGCGGGATACAATCCGGAGCTGTCCTACGGCAGCCATATTTTCCAGGACCTGGTGGAAGCGCAGATCCTGTATATGGCCGTGTTCCCCGGGCCGAAGACAATCCGTTTCACGCCGGAGCTGCTGGAACAGGCGCCGGACATCATATCGGAAATCCCCGGCGGCGCGGAGCAGGACGTCGTCCGCCTGGCGGACGTCAGCGGCAGGACGTGCGAACTGTACCACGACCTGGCCGAAGAGCATATCCTCCTGCGCATATGAAAAAAGCCCGGCGCGCTGCCGGGCTTTTTCGCGGGATGTCACAGATTGTTCAGCGCGGTTTTGAGCCGGGCCATGCCGTCCTCCACCAGGGATTTCGGGCAGGCGACGTTCAGGCGCAGGAATTTGCTTCCGATGCCGCCGTAGGCGGTTCCGGGCATTACCCAGAGGCCGGTATTCCGGCGGATCAGGCGCTGCAGCTGTTCCGAGTCGTCCGTATAACGGCTGACGTCCAGCCACATCAGGTACGTCGCGTCCTGGGGAACGGCGTATACGTCCGGCAGTTCGTTCCGGAGGAAGCTGTATACCGCCTGTTTGTTTCCGTCAATATAGCGGCGGAGGGCGGTGAGCCATTCCCAGCCTTCGTCCGAGAAGGCGGCGACGGTCGCGTCCACGGCGAAGGCGTTCGGCTCCGCAACCTCGTCCGTGTTCAGCGCGCGGTCCATGCGCTGGCGGAGGCCTTCCTCCGGAACGATCACGGCCGCGGACTGGACGCCGGCGATGTTGAAGGTCTTGGTCGGCGCGACGGCGGTGATGCTGTTGTTCCGGCAGGTTTCGTTCACGGAAGCGAAGGGAACGTATTCCCGGTCCGGCGCGGTCAGGTCGCAGTGGATCTCGTCGGAGAATACCAGCACATGGTGCTTTTTACAAAGCTCGCCGACGCGGGCCAGGTGCTCCCGGCTCCAGATCCGCCCGGTCGGGTTCTGGGGATTGCACAGGATCATCATCGTGGCCAGGGGATCGGACAGCTTCTCTTCCAGGTCCTCGAAATCCATGTCAAACATGCCGTCACGGTAAGCAAGCGGGTTTTCCAGCACGCGGCGGCCGTTGTTGATAATGGAACTGAAAAAATGGTTGTATACCGGCGTCTGGACGACGATTTTCTCCGCCGGGGTCGTAAACTTCCGGACGGCGGTGGAGATAGCCGGAATCACCCCGGTCACGAAGATCAGGTCCTCGCGGCCGAAGGCCAGGCCGTGGTGGTTTCCCCACCAGTTCCGGTACGCTTCATACCACGCGTCCGGGATATCGCTGTAGCCGAAGATTCCGTGGGATACCCGCGCTTCCAGGGCGCGGCGGATACAGGGAGCGGTGGGGAAGTCCATGTCCGCCACCCACATCGGGAGCTCGTTCTCCCGGATGTCCCATTTGACGGAGCCGGTTCCGCGGCGGTCCGTCAACCGGTCAAACTGATAGTCCATTTTTCCACCTTCAATTACCATAATGTATCGGGGCTGTCCAGCGTCTCGCCGATATCGTCGCAGACGATCCGGGTCAGCTCCGGATGAATCCGGTCCTTCTGGATGACCAGGTGCCGGATCTGATCCGCTTTGATGGTGCCGCTGCCGGGGTTGAAGACGCTCTCGACGGTACCGCGGATGTCCGCCTCGACGTTCGCGTACTCGAAGGCCAGCGTCGTGTTGATCAGCCGGCAGTTCTTCATCACCAGGTTGTCGATATAGCACATGCCCTGCAGGCTTTCGATCGTACAGTCGATCAGCGTCAGGTTCTTTGAGTTCCAGCCCAGGTATTCGCCCGTGATGAAGGAATTCCGCACGGTGGCGTTCTCCGTGTTCCAGAAGGCGTCCTTGCTGGCCAGGTGGGAATCGGAAACCTCCAGGTTCACGACCCCGTCGAAGCTGTAATCGCCGATCAGGTCCAGGTCGGTGACCTTCACGTTCCGGCATCCCATGGCCAGGTAAGGCCCCCGGGCCTTGACGTGCTCCAGCGTGACGCCATCGCAGTTCCACAGGGTTTCCAGGGCGTTGGAAAGCATGACGTTGGACAGGGTGATATTGCTGCAGCGGCGGAAGTTCTTCGGCCCCTCGACGATGGAGTTGCTCATGGTGAAGTTCCGGGTATACCATACCCCGGCCCGGGCCATTTCAAAGAACGTTACCCGGTCGAGCCGGACGTTGTCGCAGTACCAGAAGGGGTACTTGTACCGGAACAGGCATTCGGAAGCCGTGACGTTCCGGCTCTCCTTCAGCGGCGATTCCCCGCTTTCAAACACGCAGCCGTTCAGCGCCACGTCCCTGGAGCCGAAGAGCGAGCGCTCTTCCGTGAACTTCATATCCTTGTATTCCATGATGGACTCCTCCGCGTTCGTTTATTTTACAGTTTCAATGCTGTATCCGTATCGTAAACCATAAAGTTAACTCTAAGTCAAGAGGATTTTAGGGGACGGGGGTCAGGGGACTGCGATCGCTGTTACCCAAAGTCGTTCCGACTTTGGACAGCTGTAGCATGGGACGTGTTACCCAAATCGGAGATTTGGACACGTCCTCAAGGGGACAGGGGCCAGGTTACAGGTAGATTTCCATGTAGCGGCGGTAGGTGGTGAAATCGGCGGCCTCGTAGAAGGCCAGGGCGCCGCGGTTGAATTCCCACATGTTCAGCTCCAGCCGGCGGTATCCTTTGTCCCGGGCGTAATCGCGGATAAAGCGGATCATCGCGGATGCGACCCCCATGCGCCGGCAGCTTTCGTCCACGGCGAACTCGTCGATATCCAGGAAATCCCGCTCGAACATATAGGGGTTTTCCGGCCGGACGATATGGTTCAGGATGGCGAAACCGCAGACGCCGCCGTTCGCTTCCGCGACCACGATCTCCTTCTGCGGGTCTTCCCGGATCACATGGATGAAATCCCGGAGCTCGTCGCAGAAGCCCGGCTTGAAGACGTCCGGCTTTCCGGCGACGTGCAGGTCGTTGACCTGGCGGCGCAGGTCGTTGACCCGGTCCAGGTCCTCCTCCCGGGCAAAGCGGACGGCAACCGGTACTTTTTCCTTCCGCGGCGGTTCCGGCGCCCGGTCGCTCCGGAGGGCGGCATAATGGACGACGTCGCAGATTCCCTGGTTGTTCTTTCCCTCGCCGCGCATCACCGCTTCCTGCCGCATGCCGGCCTTGGCCATGACCCGGCCGGATTTCGGATTGCGGACGTCATGGCAGGCGGTGATCCGGTTCAGCCCGACGGTATCGAACAGGTAATCCATGACCGCCCGCAGCGCCTCGGGCATGATACCCCGGCCCCAGAAGGCGCGGCCCATACAGTAGCCGATGTCCGCGGCTTCCGTGACCTCATTCAGCTGCACGACGGAGACGTTGCCGATGACGCTGCCGGTTTCCTTCCATTCCATTGCCCAGTTGAAATAATCGCCGCCTTCATAGCGGGGAATCCAGTCGCCCAGGAGCATCCGGGTGATATCGACGCTGCCGTGGGGCGGCCAGGTCAGGAACCGGGTCACTTCCGGATCCGAGGCCCAGTTGGCGAACATATCTTCCGCGTCTTCCATCCGGAAGGGGCGGAGGATCAGCCGATGGGTTTCGATGGTTTGGGTGCCTGTTTTGTTCATGGCGTTCACGATCCTTATTTTCGTTTCCGGCTCATCATACCAGAAAGCCCATGCGTTGACAAGGACGCCGGCGCGCGGGACGGAACCCGGACAGCCAATTATCCCAGCAGCGCGACGGCTACGTCGTTGACATTCGTGCCCGTGGGGCCGGTCATGATCAGGCCGCCGGTCCGCTCCAGGGCGTGGTAGGCGTCATTGTCCCGCAGAACCGCGTCAATGGAGATCCCCAGTTTTTCCAGTTCCCCGCGGGTATCGCCGTCCGCGTAGCCGCCGGCGGCGTCTGTCGGCCCGTCCGTACCGTCGCTGCCCACGGAGAAGACGGCCGCGCGGTCCATACCGGCGATTACGGCCGCTGCGGAGAGGGCGATTTCCTGGTTCCGGCCGCCCAGGCCATGGCCGGTCAGCTTTACCACGGTTTCACCGCCGGCAATGAACGCCAGCGCTTTCCCGTCGGAGGCGTGCGTTTTCAGGATGGAGGCGAGGAAACTTCCGGCTTCCCGTGCCTGGCAGCAAAGCTGGTCTGTCAGTATGACCGGTTCGTAACCGAGTTTCCGGCATGTCGCGGCTGCGGCTGAACACAGTTCCCGGACGCTGCCGTTAATCTGCGTTGTAACATTATTCAATGTTTTAGGCGTTTCAATCGTCAGCAGGTTTTCCGCAACTTCAGACATACGCAGGCTGTATTTTTTCCGGATACGCTGCGCGTCTTCCGCGGTGGCGGAATCCGGGCAGGCGGGACCGGAAGCGATCATGTCCAGCGGATCCCCGAGAATATCCGACAGTACAACGGCTTCCACTTTTCCCGGCCAGCACAGCTGGGCGAACCGGCCGCCCTTGACCTGGGA
>JAEEGL014911293.1_pt1 | contig 14538 bp, 10 predicted proteins | sample 9134231 | NCBI WGS metagenome assembly JAEEGL01 (sample SAMN16246548, study PRJNA631951) | gut metagenome | biome: gut microbiome; feature: rumen; material: fiber-attached | host: Bos | place: Iran: Karaj | collected 2018-10
ATCAAATGAATCCTCATATTCTTCATTAAATACGGTGGCATCCCATATTCCTGACTCAATGTAGTCATTAAGATTCATTCGACTTATATTCTCATTAATCGTATACAGTTTATTCTCACTGATATCCAGACTTATAATATGTCCGTCAATCTTATAACGCTTAAGCTTGGCTGCAGCGTGCATGCTCTTACCGCCAGGTGATGCACACATATCAAGGACCTTAATGCCCTTACCGCCTGCCAGTCTGTCAAACTCCGCAGCCTCACATACACACATACTGCTTATATCCTGTATGGTTATAAGACCGTCCTTAAATTCCTGCATCCGCATTACTTTATCAGGTTCTAAGGTGCTTACTGCATAGTCTATCTTACCTGCCAGCTTAGTAATCTCCGGTTGTCCGGATACTGATATCTCAGAGGAAGGCCTTCCATCAGATATCTCATTTATGATCTTAATAATCTTATCTTCAGACAGGCTTTCATCTATCCTGACATAAGTCCCTCTTTCATCCGATAAGGACTCCTTAAGACAGTTAACTGCAATATCATAGCCGTAATCTGATACAAGACTTCTGACTATATGCTCAGGGCAAGAATAATTAACGGAAAGTGCCTTATACATATCCTTCTTCTCATCAGGCCACTTGATCGTATCCGCTTCTCTGATAACTGTCCTAAGCACTCCGTTTACAAATCCCTTAAGGCCTGATAATCCTCTTGCAGCCGTAAGCTTAACCGCTTCATTACATACCGCGGAATCAGGCACCCTGTCCATATACATTATCTGATATATGCTCATTCGCATGATCTGGCGAATGACGGGCTTAAGCTTATTTACGGGAGTCTTGGAATATGTATTAATGACGTAATCAAGTCTAAGCTTATACTCCGTTGTACCTTCAACCAAGCGCTTAATAAAGCCCTTATCTGAAGATGACAGATAGTCATACTTATCAAGGACCGCTTTAAGAAGATTATGGCTCTTATCTTCACCCTTCTCCTGCATAAGCAGAATATCGAGTGCTAAGGCTCTTGTATTGACACCGTTATTGCCCATAATTATATTACTTGTTATCGCCTAATGTATCGCCCTGCTTAATCGCATAACCTCTTATGAAAGAGGCGGTATCCATACGTTTCTTACCTTCTGCCTGAAGTGAAGTAATGATAAGTACTCCATCACCCGTCTTAACATACAGTCCGCTTTCATCCGCTTTAACTACTGTTCCGGGCTTATCCGAACTTTGACCAAGTGCCTTATCATCACATACCTTACTTCCCCATATCTTAAGCATCTTACCATTATGATATGTATATGTTCCGGGCCATGAATTAAGTCCTCTGACATATCTTTCAATTATGACACCACTGTCATTCCAATCTATGCGGCCCATTTCTTTATTAAGCATACCGACATGTGTTGCCTTAGCTTCATCCTGCTTAATGGGAGTGATCTTACCATCCCTAATTAAGTCCAGTGCTTCCGTGATCGTTGCAGCGCCTAAGTCTGCGAGCTTATCAAATAAGCTTGCTCCGGTCTCATCAGCTGCGATCTCACACTCTCTCTGTATCAATATATCTCCTGTATCAACACCCTTATCCATCTGCATGATGGTGACACCGGTCTTGGATTCTCCGTTTAATATACACCACTGAATAGGAGCCGCACCTCTGTATTTGGGCAACAGCGAAGCATGAATATTGATGCATCCGTACTTGGGTATATTAAGAATCTCTTCAGATAATATCTGCCCGAAAGCCGCTACAATGAATATGTCTGCGCCGATACTCTTAAGCTTATCTACAGCCTCTTTATTTCTTATTCTTTCAGGCTGAAATACGGGTAATCCGTATGAGAGCGCACATTCCTTAACGGGGCAGAATGATACCTCATGTCCTCTGCCTCTTACCTTATCAGGCTGTGTTACTACAAGCGCAACCTCATGTCCTGCCTCTATTACAGACTTAAGGGCTCCGACTGCAAAATCCGGAGTCCCCATATATACTATCTTCATATAATTCCTCTTATTATTCCTCTTCATCCGCATCGGCATCATCTTCTTCCGATGCTTCGGATTTCTCCACTAGCTCGCTGTTATCCACAAGATCCCCTATGACTCTCTCCGTGTACATATGTCCGTCAAGATGCTCTATCTCATGACATAAGGCTCTGGCCAATAACTCCGTGCCTTCTATCTCCTGTTCATTAAATTCCTCATCGAGATACACAACTTTAACGTGATTAGGTCTTGTAACCTTACCGCTTACTCCCGGTACCGACAGACAGCCTTCATATCCGGTCTGTTCTCCGTCAGTCTCGATTATCTTAGGGTTGATTAATACCACGGGATCTTCACCCGTAACATCTATTACGGCAATACGTTTAAGAATACCGACCTGAGGAGCCGCAAGTCCGACACCGTTAGCCTCATACATAGTGTCAAACATATCCCCGATTAATTCCTTGGTTCTCTCGGTTACTTCCTTAACCTCTTTACATACCTTATTAAGTACCGGATCTCCCTGTGTTCTTATCTGTCTGATAGCCATCCTGCAATTATTCCTCTCCCGGGCTATGCCCGAATCATTACTAAAAAGGATTCATCGGATTAAGGTCAAGAGTCACTCTTACTCTGTTTACAACACCCTCATCATCCGAATCCATAGTCTGTTCTATTATATCCTTAAGTCCCGTCAGGACATCGGCATCTGCACTCTTAATATAGAATACAAATCTGTGACTGTCGTTAATCTTGCCGATTCCCGCCTTACCGGGTCCGATAACGCTTGCTCCGTTATTCTTCATCTTGCATATCGTAACAAGCTTCATGGCATACATATATGCCTCATCCGCATCCTTGCCGCTTACAAGTACAGCCATTATATTACTTACCGGCGGATATCCCGATATCTCTCTGTATAAGATCTCTTCGTTATAGAAGGCCTCATAATCCTGAGTTGCCGCCTTAACTATACTGTAATTATCGGGTTTGTAAGTCTGGATTATAACATTTCCGTCCTTATCTTTCCTTCCGGCTCTTCCTGCCGCCTGAGTAAGTAACTGGAATGTTCTCTCACCTGATCTGTAATCGCCTCCGGCAAGTCCTATATCCGCAGCCAATATTCCCACAAGATCTACATCGGGAAAATCATGGCCTTTAACTATCATCTGTGTTCCGATAAGTACGTCCGCCTCGTGACGGGCAAATGAAGATACGATCTTATCAAAGCTTCCCTTCTTGGTGGTTGTATCCGCATCCATTCTAAGGGTCTTAACACCGGGAAACATCTTGTGAACTTCTTCCTGTATCTGCTCGGTTCCTGCCTTAAATGACATTATATATTTAGAACCGCATACAGGACACATCTTAGGCTTAGGCATCTCTAAACCGCAATAATGACATACAAGCATTCCGCGGCTTCTGTGCTCTTTAAGCGACACATCGCAGTGAGGACATTTGATGATCTCACCGCATGCTCTGCAGGATACAAATCCAGCATATCCGCGTCTGTTGATGAATAACATCATCTGCCTGTTATCGGATATTGTCTGACGCATAAGCTCCTGTAAACGACGCGAGAATATGGATCTGTTGCCGTCCTTAAGTTCCTTGCGCATATCAACAATCTCTGTATGTGCAAGGGCCGAACCTGTAGCTCTTCTGCTTAACTTATATAACTTATAGTCGCCCTTAAGCGCATGGTAATATGTCTCAACTGAAGGCGTGGCACTGCCAAGTACTACTGATGCCTTATGCATATCAGCAAGTTTAAGTGCAACATCTCTTGTATGGTATCTCGGAGTATTCTCACTCTTATATGCGCCTTCATGCTCTTCATCCATAACAATGATTCCAAGCTTGGCAAAAGGCATAAAAAGTGCAGACCTCGGCCCGATTATGACATCTATGTCACCATTCCTGGCCTGCTCGTAGTATTCGTATCTAAGACCTGCGGCAAGAGTCGAATTCATGATTGCGACCCTGTCGCCGAAATACTTCTTAAATCTCTCTACCGTCTGATAGGTAAGTCCTATCTCCGGTATTAACATGATGGCCTGTTTACCCTCATCCACCACATGCTTGATCATCTCCATATACACCAATGTCTTACCGCTTCCGGTAATACCGTGTATAAGATATGTATTCCTTATTCCCGAATCGTATTCGGATATAAAATCATTAACGATTGCCGCCTGATCTGTGTTAAGGGCAATATCGGCTTCGACAGTTCGCCCCGTATTCCCGTTATCCGAAGGCATATCCGCAGTCTCAGTTGCAGCCTTTTTTCTTCTGTATGATTTCTTGGCCGGAAGCACGGTCTTAAGCGCATCGATCATGGTAGAACCGTACCTCTGCTTAATATATGAGGCCAGTTCGATCATATATGAATCCGTGGCGTCCTGAGATAAGACTATTGAATCTATTTCCTTAAGTCTGCCTATGGGGACATCCGGATTATTAACTATATCGACTATGATTCCCTGTCTTAGCTTATTGCCCTGTCCGAAAGGAATCATGACGCGACTTCCGGGGCGGCATGAATCCGCCAATTCCGTGGGGATAATGTAGGTGAAGGGTCTGTCCACCGCCTCATGCGATATGTCTACTATGATATTGGCATATGCCATTAACCCTGCTCCTTTAAGATCTCATCAATGAGTACGCGTTCATCCATGGGATACTTGACACCCTTGATCTCCTGATAATCTTCGTGACCCTTGCCCGCAAGCACTATGATATCACCGGGTTCTGCGTGAGTGATCGCATAACGGATAGCTTCCTTACGATCTGCAATAGTGATGTAATTGCCCTTGGTGCGCTCTATGCCGGTCACTATATCGGCCATAATGTCAAGCGGTTCTTCAAATCTGGGGTTATCCGATGTGATGATGGTGAAGTCGGCAAGCTCGCCGCTTACTTCTCCCATCTCGAAACGTCTGTTGCGATCTCTGTTACCGCCACAGCCGAATAACGATACAAGTCTGTGAGGATTGTATTCCTTAAGGGTGCCGAGAAGGCTCTTAAGAGCCATGGCATTGTGCGCATAGTCAATCATCAATGTGAAATCATCGGATATATGAATTAACTCTATACGGCCCTTGACCGTCACTTTCTTAAGTGCGCGTCTTACATTCTGCTCGGTTACATTAAATCCGTCGCAGATAGCAACTGCCGTAAGCGCATTGTATACGCTGAATCGTCCGGGAGTGCACACATCCACATCCATCTCAACCTTGCCGCTTACATGGAAATCCACGCCGATATGTCCCTCACCTCTGGTAAGTCGCATATCCGTAGCTCTGTAATCACAGCCTTCATTTAATCCGTATGTAAGAAGCTTACATGTATGGCCTTCTATGATTCCGTCTATATGGGCATCATCGCCGTTGACAATGCCTACCTTGCACTGCTTAAAGAGTAAGCTCTTACAATGCATGTAGTCTTCGAAATCCTTATGTTCATTGGGGCCTATATGATCGGGTTCAATATTTGTGAAGATTCCGTAATCAAAGACAAAGCCCTGTGTTCTGTGAAGCATAAGTCCCTGACTTGATACCTCCATCACAACGGTATCTATACCGGCATCGACCATCTTACGCATATAACTCTGAAGTTCATAAGAATCGGGGGTCGTATTCTTGGCAGGTATATGCTCATCTCCTATGATGACCTCTATCGTACCTATTAGGCCGACCTTATGTCCTGCCTCTTCCAATATACCCTTGGTCATATATGTGACGGTGGTCTTACCCTTGGTACCCGTGATACCGATCGTTGTAAGTTTATCTGCAGGATGTCCGTTATCTGCTGCCGCAATATAAGCCATGGCATATCTGGTATTATCAACCTTAACAACCGTAACCCCTGATAATGTTGCAAGGTCCACATCCTTAGATACAACCACGCAGGCAGCACCCTTATCTGCCGCTTCCGTCACGGCACTGTGTCCGTCAAAATTTGCACCCTCTATACATACGAAGAGACATCCCTTCGACAGCTTCCTTGAGTCATACACGACTTCCGATATGTCCGCCTTGGGGTCTCCCTGTATAATGTCATATTCAAGTCCGTCAAGATACTCTTCGATCTTCATCACACACTCCGTATTATGCGTAAAAAATTACATGGCGGACTGTATCCGCCTCGCATAAGAATACCACATTTGGCTGGTATTGTCCATCACGGCGAGCCTTGCAGGCGAGTCCGCGCGCCGAATATCAGATTCGGTGCTGCGATAGAGGCGATTTGGGTTATGTCCAAATCGCAGGTGAGAAAAAATGCCGTATCAACAGCATTTTTCTCACTAATAACGCCAAAAGCCTTGCGGTTGCCCGCAAGGCTTCTGTTCTTATGAGGGGGGAGATAGTGAGTAATCAACTATCTATGAGTACACTATACTACTTAAATGTGTGCAAAATATGTCCAATTACTAAAGAATAAATAAAATTTCTTAAGAAATTCTGTAGCAGTTATTTCAACTATGTAAATTGAAGTCTTTAACCATGTATTGTATGGATCTTCTGCCGTTATACTCGTTAATGTCAGGATAATAAATAATATCGATAATCATACCTACAGGCTCAAATAATCCCTTAGCCCTAATCACTTCGTCCCTAAGATCCATATAACCGCTAAACATCACAAGATCATACATCTTACCCGAAGTATCCTTAACGCGCATTCTGCACATATCTCCGGTTTTGCCCATCTCCTTAACCGATATGATTTCAAGAGATTTATCCGCAAATACGGGACTTGGATTGCCGGTTCCGAAAGGCTCTAAGAGACTTAACTGCTTAATAAGTTCTTCCGTTACATAGGATAAAGGCATTGGAACATCGATTAATATCTTCCTTGTAAGGTCTTCATCCGTTAACGAACAGTTCGTCTTGATCCTGTCTCTGAATACACTCAGATTCTCCTTAGGCATTGATAATCCCGCCGCCATGGCATGTCCGCCGAACTTAGAATACAGGTCCGCACACTTATTAAGCTCATCATACATATTATAGGCTTCTATCGAACGGCCCGAGGCCTTGATTATATCTTCCGAATCGGTAAATACCAGGGTTGGCCTGTAGTATTTCTCTTTAATCCTGCCTGCCACGATGCCCGCAAGGGATTCATGAAGCTTAGGAAGATACAGAATAATCACCTTATCATCCGCCATTTGCTCTTGCTCAATGATCTCTACTGCCTGCTTAAGCCCATCCTCCGTATAACTCTTACGAAGGTCATTAAGATTCTTAAGCTCGGTCGCACTGACGGAAGCCTTCGAGATATCTTCACTGAGTAACAGTTCGACCGATGTCTCCGCACTGTCAAGTCTTCCGGTAGCATTGATGCAGGGTCCTATGATAAATCCGAGTTCATGCACATTAACCGGCTTATCTTCTATACCGCATACCCGTCTTAACGCTCTTATTCCTATGTTGGCGCTGTCAGCCATGTGAGAAAGCGCGTAACTTACTATCGACCTGTTCTCATCCATTAGTTCCATTACATCGCATACGGTGCCCAGTCCTGCCAGTTCCTTAAGTTCAGGCAGGCATTTAAGCTCTTCATCAAGCGCACATATAAGTTTATACGCTACCATTGCTCCGCATATGCCGGGATAAGGATAACCGCAATCCGGGATCTTGGGATCTATTACGGCATCGGCATTCGGATATATATACATACGTTTGCCGTCTTCATCCTTATAAGGAACTTCGTGGTGGTCCGTAACTATACAGGTCATACCGTAGAATTTGGCCTTATCTATTGCACCTGTTGCCGCAATACCGTTATCACAGGTAACTACCGTATCTATTCCGTCTTCATATGCCTTATCTATCATGGATTCATTGATGCCGTATCCGTCATATACTCTGTTAGGAATTGCATAGGATACATCTGCACCAAGTTCTTTTAAGCCCTTATAGAGAATGCATGTAGCCGTCACACCGTCCACATCATAATCGCCGATGATCCGAATCGTCTTACCGGATGCGATCTTATCTCTGATAATACTTACTGCCTTATCCATATCAGGCAATAAGAAAGGCGCATGAAACAAACGCGCATCCTTACTTAAGAATGCGCGCATTTCATCCGCCGTAGTCATATCACGATTACGCATGATCCTCACTATCACGGGATCGATGTTAAGTTCTTTGCCAAGTGCATTAAAATCCGCTTTCTTGGCTGCAACCATCCATCTTGCGTTCAATCTGATTATTTCTCTTTACTCTTAAACTTAGTTCTGAATACAAACCACATAGCACCTGTTAAGCATACTGATGAATATGTACCGCATACGATACCGACCATCAGAGGAAGTGCGAACTCTCTTATTGAGGTTACACCCAATATATAGAGTGCAGCTACCATTATGAATGTGGTAAGTGATGTAAATATGCTTCGTGACAGAGTCTGGTTGATACTTCTGTTGACCATGCTCTCAAGTGTATCTCTATTACGCATGAACTTAAGGTTCTCACGTACTCTGTCGAATATAACAATCGTTGCGTTGATTGAGTAACCGACTATCGTAAGCATACATGCTATGAAAGTGTTACCTACCGTAATACGAGCTATTGCATAGAATGCAAGTACTACGAGTACGTCATGTACAAGTGCAAGTACCGAACTTGCAGCGAATCTGATGTCCTTGAATCTGAACCAGATATATATAAGCATACAGATAGTGGCAACTATCACTGCTATGATGGCATCTCTCTTCATCTCAGATGATATCGTAGATGAAATAGTCTCTGCCGTAATCTTCTCTTTATCAACGCCGAAGTTGCTTACTAAAGCCTCATTCATGGCTTCTCTCTCAGCCACATCAAGGGTCATTGTCTTAATAACAACCTCGTTGGTACCCTGTACCTTCTGGCACTGTATCTGACCGCTTCCGATTACGCTTCCGATTACGGGAACAACTTCTGCATCGATTCGATCAAGGCTTAAGTCTTCGTTAAATGTAACGGTTGTAGAAGTACCACCCTTAAATTCCATTGAATAGTTGAGTATATCCTTACCGCCTGCTTTGTTGATACCCATGAATACGAATCCTGAGAGGATTGCGATAAGTGAGATTGCGAAGAATACCTTTCTACCTGATAAGAACTCAACCGACTTACGTTCTTTGGCTCTACCGTATAATTTCTCACTCTTAAGACCCAGAGTATATAAAGACTTAATGATGAGCTTGGTAATAACAAGCGCTGTGAACATCGATACAACGATACCAAGTCCGAGTGTCTGCGCAAAGCCCTTAACTGAACCCGTACCCATGATACCGAGCACCAATGCTGCGATAAGTGTCGTAATGTTACCGTCTATGATAGCTGAAAGCGCCTTCTTAAATCCTGTCTCAATGGCATCACCGACAGTTGCTCCGTCTGCAATCTCTTCTCTGATTCGAGCGAAAATGATAACATCCGCATCAACCGCCATACCGATTGATAAGATGATACCTGCGATACCGGGAAGAGTAAGAGTAATATTAAATCCTGACAACAACAAGATTACAAGCACCGTATATATGCCGAGCGCTATAACCGATGCAACACCGGGGAGCAAATAAATGATTATCATTAATACTGCCACTATAGCAAATCCTATGGCTGCTGCCTTAAGTGATGTACTGATTGCTGTCTGACCAAGCTGAGCTCCCACCACGTTAGAACGAAGTTCTTCAAGTTCAAGCTTAAGTCCGCCGATTCTTATTGTAGAAGCAAGTCTCTCTGCTTCTTCATATTCAAAGTCACCTGAGATCTGCGCCTGACCGTTAAGTATGGGCTCATTAACCTTCGGTGCACTTGCTATCTCGCCGTCATAGTAGATAGCAATCGTCTCACCGTTATCATATGCGTGCTGCGTTGCATCTGCGAACTTCTGAGTTCCTTCAGGTGTAAAGTTAAGAGAGACTACAAACTGCTGATTGCCCATAGAATCCTTAACCGCTCCTGCCTGAGCATCAGCAACGTCGGTACCTGTAAGTAACATATCGCCGTCTGCGAGCAACTTATCAACTTCTTTAGTAAGAATATATACAGGCTCGCCGTTATCATCATAACCGGCGAATACGTAGTTGACATTGCCGTCTGTTCCTGTCTGTCTGATGAAATACAGTGAACCGGGCTTACCAAGATCCTCTAAGATCGAATTGGCATCGCTGACACCGGGAATCTCTATATTAATTCTGTCAGCTCCTTCCGAATAAACAATAGCCTCGGTACTGTAACCTTCTACACGCTTCTGAAGCTTGTATACCGTATCGGCCATATCTTCCTTATCCGGTGTCTCATCTCCTACAGCCTGATATGTGATACTGACACCGCCCGCAAGATCAAGACCCTGCTTGATGCTGGCTGCAGAACCTGTACCCTGCTCATCAAGACCGTACATAGCAGAATATATACCACCGGCAAGTAATGCCAACATTACTACCAGCCATATGACTGCCGAACTCTTTTTCATAACCTTACTCTCCTTGTTATATATATGTTATTTCTATTATTTACCTTATATAAACGGCCTTACCGACTAGGACTCGTCCAAAGCCGCTTTCATCATAATAGCACATTCTACTCTTTTTTTCATCAATTCACAACCAAGATCGTAAGCATCATCTATGTTGCCGTGGAAATTGTATGAATTGGCCGCGCAACCGCCGCTGCAGTAGAACTTGGCGAAACACTTCTTGCACTTATCCTTGGAATAGACATTGCAATGGGCAAACATATCGCGAATGTCATCACGCTTAACACCGTCGAACACATTACCCATAAGGAATTCTTCGTTACCTACAAACTGATGACAGGGATAGAGATCTCCCCATGGAGTAACGGCCAAGTACTCTGTACCCGAACCGCAACCCTTAAGTCTCTTGGCAACACAAGGGCCGCCGTCAAGATCTATCATGAAATGGAAGAAGTTAACGGGCTTACCCTGCTTTCTTCTTTCCAATAAATCAACCGCAAGCTTATCGTATTCTTCAAATAACTTAGGAAGATCTTCTTCCGTAAGTGCATAATCATCCGTAGGCTTAGCTACCACCGGCTCCACTGATATCTGCTCAAATCCTAGATCTGCCAGATGCTTAACATCCTCTGCAAAATCAAGATTATTATGCGTAAATGTTCCTCTTACATAATAATTCATCTGATCTCTGCTCTCGGCAAGTTTCTTAAACTTGGGAACTATTGTATCGTATGAGCCCTGACCTCCGCGCATGGGACGCATCTTATCGTTGACTTCTTTACGTCCGTCTATACTTAACACCACATTGCTCATCTCTTTATTGGCAAATTCCATCATCTCATCATTAAGCAATATGCCGTTGGTGGTAAGAGTAAACCTGAACTTCTTATTATGAGGTGCTTCCAAACTTCTGCCGTATTCAACTATTCCCTTAACAACATCGAAGTTAAGAGTAGGTTCTCCTCCGAAGAAATCCACTTCAAGATTAACCCTGTTACCTGAATTGGCAACAAGGAAATCCAGAGCCTTCTTACCGACTTCAAGACTCATTAAAGCCCTGTCGCCGTTATATTCTCCCTCTGATGCGAAACAGTATTTACAAGCAAGGTTGCAATCATGAGCGATATGAAGACAGAGAGCCTTCACGATCGTGCTGCCCTTAACCGTATCGCTTATATAATCTTCATAGATATCGGGTGCATAGAGTCGTCCCATATCATGAAGTTCCATGAGTTCTTCCACTACTTCACGTATATCCGTGCTGCTGTACGGAAGCTTCTCACATGCCATGCAAGCGGCCTCTATTGCTGTCTCACCCGTTAAGCCTGCTGCCAGAATCGGCTCAAGCACCGGCACGATGTCATATACACAATCATCGACCACATGCACCGAACCGCTGTTAACATCAAGCACTATATTGTATCCGTTGTTCTTATACTGATGTATCATAATCCTACTTCTCATTTGTGATGCGCATTATCTAAGCGATACCGCCGTCACACCTCTTAGCATAACAAACTCGAAGTCACAGCCATATACTTAAATGCTATTAAGCATATAACTGTAACTTCGAGTCAGATATCTACCTATTCAGCTGTCGCTTACTTAAGCTTCTCGCAGGTCTGGTTACCTACTGTGCATGAAGTCTTGCAAGCTGACTGACATGATGTCTGGCACTCGCCACATCCGCCCTTCTTCATAGACTCCTTAAGATCTCTTGTGCTAAGTGTCTTAATATGCTTCATTCGGATATCCTCCTATATATGATTCGTTCTTGGTTACGTAATGCCATATGCCGTACGCCCTAGTAGTATAACATACTTATCTGATAATGCAAAGTATTTTTGATTCACACGCGAAGCGACGTTGGTCTGCATGGGGTCTAAGCCTCAGTTACCTCTTCTTTGACCTCATTAGCAGGTAATGATAATCGCACCTTCGTGATTCGGTTATTCTCAACCTCATTGACCTTAAGCTTAATGCCGTTATCAAGGATTACCTCATCGCCTTCAAGGGGCATACGGTCGATTCGTTCAAGTATAAGACCCGCAACCGAATCGTACTCTTCACTGTCAAGCTTAAGTCCCAGTGCATCATTGACATCATCTATCTTACGGCTGCCCTCTATCATATAGACATTCTTCTCAACCTTCTTGATAGACTCCTTCTCCTCTTCGTCATATTCATCACGAATCTCGCCGACTATCTCCTCAAGTAGATCTTCAAGCGTCACCATTCCGACGCAGAGTCCGTATTCACTTAATACAAATGCAACGGACAGACCGCTCTGTCTAAGTTCCATAAGTAGGTCTGAAGTCTTCTTGAATTCATACGTATAATAGCCGTTACGCATGATATTCTCGACCTTGAATCCCTTCTTATCTTCCATCAGGATGAAGTCCTTGATATTAACAAGGCCGACAATATTGCCTCGTTCACCCTCATATACCGGAAGTCTTGTATACATACAGCCCTTAAATACTTCCATAACTTCGTCATATCCGGCTGTCTTACTGACACAGACCATATCAATATTGGGGATCATGATCTCTTTGGCAAGGGCATCCGAGAAGTCAAACACATTGTTGATCATCGTCTTCTCATCGCTCTCTATAATGCCATCCTCATGACTTACATCCACGAATGTCCTAAGCTCGGCTTCCGTCATCACAGCCTTCTCATGTGGATTGATCCTGAGTATCCACATAATGGCACTTGCGATATGATCAACTATCCAAATAACGGGAGTAAGTAACCACATTAAAGATGCTATTATGGGCGCATAGATAAGGGAGAGTTTCTCAGCCCTTATCTTAGCCGCATTCTTAGGCACGATCTCACCGAAGAGTAATACCGCCAGGGTAAGTAAGCCCGTGGCATATCCTATGGCATAATCGCCGAATAATCTGATCGTAAGGGTGGTGGCAAGAGCCGATGCCGAGATATTGACGATGTTATTGCCTATAAGAATCGTAGATAACATCTTGCCATAATGAGACACAACCTTCTCCAATGTCTTGGCATGTCTCTTACCTTCTTCTGCCATGGCTCTTATCTTGATAGCGGATACAGCTGAAAGAGCAGTCTCTGCAGATGAGAAGAATGCCGAGAGCATCAGAAGGATTATTAGTATTATTAATTGTATAATGCTTGTCTTATCCATAACTATATTTCCTTAACAGAAGAATAATACAGATGCGGAAATCCCGCAAGCATCTTGTCATTGTCATACATGGCCGTATATTCCTTACCGGTACTTGCCTTGATTACTTTAATATCCTCTCCGTTACAGTCACTGTCATAGTAATGGAATTCATGACCTTTGATCTCTGTATCTTGGGTGTTAAGTCTGACATATCCGAATCTTGTAAGCTTACCCTGCCATTTACATCTGCCGGGAATCACGCCGGTCATATTATAAGATCTGCCTTGCTTATCCTCTATGGCTTCCTGCAGATACATGAATCCGCCGCACTCTGCAATGATATATACATTATTATCCGCAGCAGCTTTAACGGCAGCCTTCATGGTTTTGTTAGTTGACAGCTTATCAAGGTATTCTTCGGGATAGCCCCCGCCTAAATATATGGCATCCACACCCTCAGGAAGGTACTCATCATGCAAGGGGCTAAATGGAATAAGTTTAATGCCAAGGGACTTAAGATAACGCAGGTTCTCCCTGTAATAGAAGCAGAATGCTTCATCCATGGCTATGGCCATCTTCGTGATCTTCTTATTCATATGAAACAGACTGATCGGCGCACTGATCCTGCTCGATTCTGCCATGGACGCCGAAAGATTCAAATCAGTAAGCGCGCCCGGTTGCTCAATAGCAGGCACAGTCAGTTTCTCTGCAACTTCAGCAATTGCAATCAACGAATTCATATCTATTGAATCAGATATTATCTCACATGCCGTACTGATCACTTGTGACACATGTGTCATATATGTTTCACCGGCTTCAGCGTTAACTGCAGCGCTGCCACATATTCTGCCCATATCCGAATCTACATCAGGCTTCCCTGCATCCGTAGGCGTCATAAGTCCTAAGTGCCTGCTGC
>JAEEGL011835082.1_pt1 | contig 14537 bp, 15 predicted proteins | sample 9134231 | NCBI WGS metagenome assembly JAEEGL01 (sample SAMN16246548, study PRJNA631951) | gut metagenome | biome: gut microbiome; feature: rumen; material: fiber-attached | host: Bos | place: Iran: Karaj | collected 2018-10
CAGGAGGGCTTGCAGTTTGACATGGAGCAGAAGGTGATTGACGTGGTGCGCGACATCGCTGAGTATGTCGATTTGGGCTCAGGTCGTCATCTCTCAGCCTCGCAGTTCCTGCAGCAGTTCGTGTTCACCCCCGAACAGCAGCACAACGATGTCTATAAGCTCTCGGGAGGCGAGCGGCGCAAGCTCTACCTCTGCACGGTACTGATGAAGAACCCCAACTTCCTCGTGCTGGACGAGCCGACCAATGACCTCGACATCGTGACGCTTCAGATTCTGGAGGAATACCTGCAGGACTTCCCCGGCTGTGTAATCGTGGTGAGCCACGACCGCTATTTCATGGACAAGGTGGTGGATCATCTGCTGGTGTTCAAGGGACAGGGAGAAATCAAGGACTTCCCTGGCAACTACACCCAGTATCGTGAGTGGGCCGCTATGCAGCCCAAGGAGAGCAATAAGAAAACAGCCGCTGCTAGTTTTTCTAGATCTTCTAGTTCCTCTAGTTCGACTAGTTCTACTAGTTCTACTAGTTCTACTAGCAAGAATAGCGCTGCCCCTCAGCGTCGTCGCCTGAGCTACAAGGAGAAGCGCGAGTTTGAGCAACTGGAAAAGGAGATCGAGGCGCTGGAGCAGGAGAAAAAACAAATAGAGACGGCACTTTGCGGAGCCACGACCTCTGTGGAGGAGATTACCCGTTTGAGCAAGCGACTGCCAGAACTGAACGACGAGTTGGACGAGAAGTCGATGCGATGGCTGGAGCTGTCGGAGATTGAAGGATGACGCTCAACGCAACGATTCAACGTTCAAACGATTAAACGATAAAAACGACCGACTGATATGACACAATACCCCTCACGCCTATTGGAACGGGCCGTACAGGAGTTCTCGAAACTCCCAGGCATCGGACGTAAGACCGCCTTGCGACTGGTGCTTCACCTACTGCGTCAGGAGACAACCGAGGTGGAGCAGTTGGCCGATGCGCTGGTGACCATGAAGAATGAGGTGAGGTTCTGTTCGGTGTGCCATAACATTAGCGATACGGAGGTGTGTCCCATCTGTAGCGATGAACGGCGCGACGCAACAACCATCTGTGTGGTGGAGAACGTGCAGGACGTGATGGCGATAGAGAACACGCAGCAGTTTCATGGACTTTATCATGTGCTGGGAGGCATCATCTCGCCTATGGACGGCATCGGGCCAGGCAACCTGGAGATTGACTCGCTGGTGCAGCGCGTATCCGAGGGTGGGGTGAAGGAGGTGATTCTCGCCCTGAGTCCGACAATGGAGGGCGACACGACGTGCTTCTACATTTTCCGCAAGCTGGCCTCCTTCGACGTGAAACTGTCGATTATTGCCCGTGGCGTGAGCGTGGGCAACGAACTGGAATATACTGACGAGGTGACCTTGGGTCGCTCGATCCTCAATCGCACACCATTTGAGGGAAAATAATACGAAAGTGATGATGGAAAAGAACATGAAGAATATAGTGAATCTTCTGAGAAGACTCTACTGGCTGGGACTGGGTTCAGTCGTGGTGCTGTGGATACTGATAGAAACCGTGTTGATGGATGCTGTCGGTGGCGTGCTGGCAGACAACGATATGCTGGAATTCTATTGCCAGATGTTCCTGGTGCTGCTGACGCTTGCTACGTCTTATCTGGCTCTTCGGCTGTTTAAGTTCTCGGCTGTGGAGCGACAGTTGAAAGAGCGCCCCTTGGAGCGATACCTGCCGCTGAGCAATCTCCGGTTGTCGATGATATGGATGCCGCTGGTATTGAATCTGCTGGCCTATCTGTTGTTCCTGAATGCCTCCTTCTCCTGGCTGGCAGCGATGGGGCTGTTGCTTTTCGCCTTCGTCTATCCAAGTGAAGGCCGATTCCTGAATGAAACCGGACAAGAAGAAGTATGAAACTGAGTGTCATCATCGTAAGCTATAACGTGTGCTACTACGTGGAGCAATGCATAGACAGCGTGTTGCGTGCCACGGAGGGTATCGAGGCTGAGGTGCTGGTGGTGGACAATCACTCGCAGGACGGTACGGTCGAACATCTCCGTCAGACGTATGGTGACCGTCTGCACCTGATCGAGAGCACGCATAATGTAGGTTTTGCACGCGCAAACAATATAGCCATCCGTCAGTCGCAGGGCGAATATGTGCTGCTGCTGAACCCCGATACATTCGTGGGCGAGATGACGCTGAAGAAAGCATTGGAGTTCATGGACGCGAATCAGATTGCTGGTGCAGCAGGCATGATGATGCACAATGTCGATGGTACGCGTGCTCCTGAGTCACGGCGTGCCATTCCTACGCCCTGGGTGTCCTTGAAGAAGATATTTGGTTTTTCGCGCGGCTATTATATGAGTCATCTGTCTTGGCAGATGGCCGCGCCTATACCCATCATCAGCGGTGCCTGCTTCCTCATCCGTCGTAAGGCGCTCGACCTCTTCGGCCTCTTGGATGAAGATTACTTCATGTATGGTGAGGATATTGACCTCTCGTTCCGACTGCATCATGCTCCTTACGTGAACTACTATCTGCCTTATCCCATCGTTCACTACAAGGGAGAATCTACGCAGAAGTCCAGCTTCCGCTACGTCCATGTGTTCTATCAGGCCATGCTCATCTTCTTCCGTAAGCACTACGCCCATCTATCCTGGCTTCTGGCCTTGCCCATAAAGGCCGCCATCTACGGCTGTGCGCTGATAGCACTCGTGAAGATGCTGAGCCAGCGCGTTCGTTGCATGCTGGGCTTCTCAGGGCGGCGACAGCAGGCGCAATCCTATTTGTTTGTGGGAAGCGAGGAGATGATTTGCCAATGTAAGCGGCTTGTCGAACGTAAGGGACTCACGGCAGAGTTTGCTTCGGCAATGCCCGAAGACATGACGCCATACGAGGATGCCATCGTGGTCTATGATGTGGACTCGGTGGGCTATGATGCCATTATCAGTCACATCGCCCAACATGCCGGCCACTTCCGATTGGGCACCTACAGCACCCGCCGTCACGTGCTCATCACCCACGAAGAGGTAATCGTCTGAACACCTGTCCTGTAACGAAAATAAAGAGAATCAAAAAGTCGTAACTCAATCACATTTAAGGAATATGGTACACCTGCGCGCGATGGAACCCGAGGATCTTGACCTCCTCTACCGAATTGAAAACGACCCCAGTCTGTGGGCTGTGGGGGTGACCAATGTGCCTTACTCTCGCTATCTGCTTCACGACTACATCGCCACCGCCACGGCCAATGCCTATGCCGACGGACAAGTGCGTCTGATCATCGAAACAGACAAAGGGGAAACGGTAGGGGTGGCCGACCTGGTCAATATCTCACCCGCTCACCGTCGTGCAGAGGTGGGGATTGTCATTGAGCGCCATCATCGCCGTCAAGGCTATGCCACAGAAACCCTTGACTTGCTGGCCTACTATGCCTTGCGCACGCTCCATCTGCATCAGCTCTATGCTGTGATTGCTGTGGACAATACGACCTCCATCAATCTCTTTTCCCGTCAGGGCTTCACCCGTACAGCTCAGCTTCCTGATTGGCTTTTTGATGGACGTACCTATTGCGATGCCGTGCTCTTGCAGCGCGTGCTTATTTAGCTTTCTTGCTGTTCTTCTTGTAATAGTCGAGACCTGCCTGAACGTTACCGATGACAGCGTCGGATGACATAGTGGCACCTGTCACGGCATCTACCTTGAGCTTCTGGGCATCGTTGACCTTGAGACCGTTCCACTTGTCGAGTATCTGCTTCTTCACCTTGGCAAAATACTTGGGGGTCTCCTGGTTCTTCAGGGCTTCCACCTTTACCACCTTGTTCTTCTGGATATAGATCTTCACGGGAGTGATGTCGGTATAGCCGATAAACTGGCTGCCCAAGGTGGTGGTGTTGATGACGGTCATGCCGTCTTCTTTGGTCATGACAGGCTCCTGCGGTGCGGCACTCTGAAAGGTCAGCGCTACTAACAGAAGCGCTGCGCTACCCAATAATAGTTTCTTTCTCATATCTTTTTTTGTAATAGTTCTTACTTGATTCTGCGCCATCTTCTACCTGATAGACGGCTTTGGGGCTGCAAAGTTAAGTGATTCTCACGACGTAACCACGTCTTTTAACGTAAATTATCGTTTTCAATCGAAATTCTTTATTTCGATTTGACAAAAAATGTTTACCTTTGCAGGCAAGCTAACGTTTAATACAACAAAACTAACAACGACTAAGCTTTATGATTTGGAATCCCAGCATTGAATGCATGGATCGCGAACAACTTCGCGAAATTCAGAGTCGCCGTCTGGTTAAGATGGCAGAGTATGTGTATCACAACACACCGTTCTATCGGAAGAAGTTTCAGGAGATGGGCTTGGAGCCTGGTGACATCAAGAGCATTGATGACATCACGAAGCTGCCCTTCACCAACAAGCTCGACTTGCGCGACAACTATCCTTTCGGACTGGCTGCCGTGCCCATGAGTCAGATTGTGCGTATCCATGCTTCCAGCGGCACTACCGGCAAACCCGTCGTGGTGCTCTATACGAGAAAAGACCTCGCCATGTGGTCAGAAGCTATCTCACGTGCCTTTACCGCCTATGGTGCTACGAAGGACGACATCTTTCAGGTGGCCTACGGCTACGGACTGTTCACGGGTGGTCTGGGCGCTCACGACGGTGCTACGAACATCGGTGCCAGTGTGATACCTATCTCTTCAGGCAACACGCAGAAGCAGATCACGCTGATGCACGACTTCGGTTCGACCATCCTCTGCTGCACGCCCAGCTATGGTCTGTTCCTCGGCGAAGCATTGAACGAGTGCGAATGGAAGCGCGACGAGTTTAAGCTGCGCGTAGGTGCCTTTGGCGCTGAGCCTTGGACGGAGGAGATGCGCCAGAAGCTGGAGCAGTCATTAGGCATCAAGGCCTACGACATCTACGGTCTTTCTGAGATTGCCGGTCCTGGTGTGGGCTACGAGTGCGAATGTCAGCACGGCACCCACCTCAACGAGGACTATTTCTATCCCGAAATTCTTGACCCCAACACAGGCGAGCCGCTGCCTGAGGGCACATTGGGCGAACTGACCTTCACACATCTGACCAAGGAGGGCATGCCGCTGTTGCGCTACCGCACCCACGACCTGACGGCCTTGCACTATGATAAATGTTCGTGCGGGCGTACCTTAGTAAGAATGGATCGCATCCTCGGCCGTTGCGACGATATGCTCATCATCCGTGGCGTGAATGTGTTCCCGTCACAGATTGAGGCTGTCATCCTGAGCGTGCCCGAATTCGAACCGCACTTCATGCTCACCGTTGACCGCGTGAACAATACCGACACCTGCGAACTGCGTGTGGAGGTGAAGGAAGAGTTCTTCAACGATGAGATGGGTCAGATGGTCGGCTTGCAGAAGAAGCTGGAGGCTGAGCTGCGCAGCGTCATCGGTCTGGGCTTCAAGGTGAGACTGGCTGAACCGAAGAGCATCGAGCGCTCAGAGGGCAAGGCTAAGCGCGTCATCGACAAGCGTGTTTTCAAATAAGATAAATTGAAATAACAAAAAAATAGAAACTGTAAATCGTAAATTATTATGTTAGCAAAACAATTATCTATTTTCCTGGAGAATAAGTCGGGACGCCTCACAGAGGTGACTGACATTTTGGGTCAGAGCGGCATCAACCTCTCAGCCATGAGTATTGCCGACAACAGCGACTTCGGAATCCTGCGTTGCATCGTCAGCGACCCCGAGAAGGCCTACGCTGTGCTGAAAGAGAACCACTTCGCCGTGAAGATTACCGATGTCATCGGTTTCCAGTGCCCTAACACCAGCGGTTCGCTGGCTGTCGTGCTGAAGAAACTGTCTGAGAAGGGCGTGTTCATCGAGTACATGTATTCGTTTGCCAATGGCAACTATGCCACCGTGGTCATTCGTCCTACCGACCTGCAGGAGTGCGACCGCATCCTCGGCGAGATGAAGGTGGAGCTGATGGCAGCCAACGACCTGTACAAACTGTAAGAAGTTTAAGATACGCAAGTACTTTTTTGACCACAGATTGCACGGATTTAACAGATTAGGCTGCGCTACTTGCTTGAGTCTAATAAAAAGAGGTGAGAAACATCGTTCTCACCTCTCTTTTCATTTCTCATTTCTCATTTATTATTTCTCATTCCTCATTCCTCATTTCTCATTTTTTCCCTCGTTCGCCGAATAGTTTATTTTCAGGGCATACGACTGCTGCAGCATGCGCTTCACGTCGCTCACCAGCCCCATGGGCACATCGCGGTCGGCTTTGATGGAAACGGTCATGCGAGCCTGATCGTCACTCGACATGCGGTTGCGCTCATCGGCTATGATTTCTTTCACATCGTCGATAGCCACCAGCTGGTTGTTGAGCTGAATGTAGAATCCGTCGTAGGAAGGAATGGCTGGATCGGTAACGGGTTTCGTGGGGCGACCGATGTAGATATTGATGATCGAGCCCTTGTGGCCCAGCTTCTTCACCTCGCTGCCCTGCGGCACGCGGTAGGCCACCTTGGGATCGACCGTGCGCATGTGGGTTACAATCATGAAGAAGAAGAGCACGGTGAAGATGAGGTCGGGTAGGGAGGCCGTGTTCAGTCCGGGCATCTCATGGCGGCGCTTGGAGAAATAATGCTTGATAGTCTTCATGGCTCGCCTCCTTCCTCGGCTGATTCTGGCACGCGCTCGCTGATGCGCTGCGGATAGACCATGCTGATGGCGTCGCGCTCCTCCTTCGTACAGTCGGCATAGGCACGACCGAACCGCTGGTGAGCCAGCTGGTTGCGCAGTCGGGCATAGGCCCTGACAATGGCGTTCTGCATCTGGAAGTAGGCATCGTAGCTGGTCTTCCGATCCACCTGTATCGACAGCACATGACGGTCGCTCACCTCCATCTCTCGCAGAAGAAACACCGCCCGACGGCTCTTCTCAGGCATCGTCGGGTCGTTGGCTGCATTGGCCACAAATTCGGCGATGCGCTCTGTCAAGGCAGTATGGGTGATGGGGTCGCCGCCGAGCGTCAGTTGGTTGTCGGCATCAAGGGCTATCTCAAGCACGTTGCGCTGCTTCACCACCATCTCCTGTTCCGTGTGCTGGTCTTGCGGTGGCGGCAGCTGTCGTGCCAAGCCCTTGTCGGTGTCCATCGATGAGGCCAAGAGAAAGAAGATCAGCAGCATAAACGATATGTCTGCCGTGGCGGTTGTGTTCAACCCAGGTACCCGTCTTCTCTTGCGCTCAAACATGATGACTACTGATGATTAGCCGTTTGTTGTTGTTCCTCCTCCTCTTTGGCAAGACGTTGCTGCTGGCGGTTGAGCATGAGCGAGCGTACCGATGACCACACGGCCAGAATGATGGCGGCGGCTATCAGCAAATAGATGGCATAGAGCAGCACATCTATAAACAGCGGTGATTCATAGAAATTCATAAGCTACCCAGTTTTCGTTTGGTAATCATGTCGAGCAGCGTCACAGCCGACTCCTCCATTTGTGCCGTCAGGTGCTCAATCTTGGAGAGGATGAAATTGTAGAACACCTGCAGGATGAGGGCTACGATGATGCCGAAGATGGTGGTGATAAGCGCCACCTTCATGCCCTGGGCCACGATGGTCGGACTGATGTCGCCTGCCTCCTGAATCTGGTCGAAGGCCATGACCATGCCAATCACCGTGCCTAGGAATCCCAGCGAGGGAGCCATCGCGATGAACAGCGTGATCCACGAGCAGCCCTTTTCCAACTTGGCTGAAGCCACGCTGCCATAGCCCATGATGGAGCGCTCGATGGCATCGATAGGCTCTTCGATGTGCATCAGACCCTGATAGCACACGGAGGCCGCCGGCCCACGGGTGTCGCGGCAGAGCGTCTTGGCACCTTCTATGTCGCTGTCCTTCACCTTCTTCTCTATGTCGGTGAGCAGCTTGCGGGTGTTGATTTCCGAGAGGGTCAGGTAGATGATGCGCTCAATGGAGAACGCGAGACCCAGTACCAGCACGATGGCTACGAGCGACATGAAGCTTGCCGAGCCTTCCACAAACTTCGTCTTGAGTTGCTGGTGGAAGCCTGCGTTGTCTTCAGCCATCACTTTCATGGCTGCAACCTCCTCTTCGCCTATCAGTTCTTCGACCGAAGGGCCTGCTGCCTGTGCCGAGTCAGACATCATGGTGGTAGCAGTCGTGGTGACGCTTGTGGTGCTGGTGTCGGCTGCTGAGGGCGTTTTTTGCGCGTGAGCAAGGGTCGTCAGTAGGGCCAATGTCACGATGGCAATCAATCTTTTCATTTTCTCATTCTTATGATTTTGGTCGCAAAGGTACGAAAAAACGAGGGAAGGACAAAATTTCTTGAGCCATTTATATGGTTTTGTCACACTTTATGCTTATCTTTGTGGCCAAAAGTGTTCATTGGTACATAACAAGTATGATGGAGCAAAGAAAATTTACGTTCGATAATGTTGTTCGCGGTCTGCTGAGTGTGGCTGTGATAGTGGGTGTTGTGATGTTGCTCAACAGGTTGAGCAGCGTGTTGCTGCCGTTTTTCGTAGCGTGGCTGTTGGCCTATCTGCTGTTCCCGATGGTCAAGTTCTTCCAGTTTAAGTGTAGGCTGCGCTTCCGCATCGTCGGCATCCTCTGCACTTTCCTGACGGTAGCTTTGGTCTTGACGGGCATCGTCTGGCTGGTCGTTCCTCCGATGATCGACGAGTCTATCCAGTTGAAGGATGCCATCATCAACTATATTGAGGGCAACACGACGCTGAGCAGCGTGCCAGGTCACATACAGCAATGGATTCGCCAGCAGTTTGATGTCAATGAACTGAAGTCTATGGTCACGCAGGAGGGCTTTCTGGAAAAGGTGAAGGAGGCGATGCCCAAGGTGTGGGATGTCATTATGCAGTCGTTCGGCGTGCTGAGCAGTCTGATTTCGCTCACCATGATTCTGCTCTATACGCTCTTCATCCTGCTCGACTATGAATACCTGTCCACAGGATGGCCCAATCTGCTGCCTGAGCGCTATCGTGGCTTCGTCTGCCAGTTGGTGGCCGATGTCGAGGATAGCATGAACCGCTATTTCCGTGGTCAGGGTCTCATCGCCTTCATTGTGGGTGTGCTGTTCTCCATCGGCTTCCTGATCATCGACTTCCCGATGGCCATCGCCCTCGGCCTGTTCATCGGTCTGCTCAACATGGTGCCTTACCTGCAGACGTTAGGCTTCATCCCCTGCACCATCCTTGCGCTGGCTAAGAGTGCCGAGACGGGCGATAACTTCTGGGTCATCATGCTGTGGGTGCTGGTGGTCTTTGCTGTCGTACAGACGATTCAGGATGCTTTCCTCACACCGAAGATCATGGGTAAGGTCACGGGGCTCAGTGCAGCCATCATCCTGCTCTCGCTCTCCATCTGGGGCTCTCTGTTGGGCATGCTGGGTATGATTATAGCATTACCGCTGACCTCGCTCCTCCTGAGCTACTATCAGCGGTATATCATCAACGGAAAAAAGAATGGGGAGTAAGCTTTACCCCCCATTCTTCTTTCTATCCACCAACACCCAACACCCAACACCCAACACCCAACACCCAACACCCAACAATCACTCCTGCAACACCAGTTCCATGTTGTGCTCCTTCGCCATGCGGCGCAGGTTGATGAGGGCATAGCGCATGCGACCCAGTGAGGTGTTGATGCTCACGCCTGTCAGGTCGGCTATCTCCTTAAACGACAGCTGCTGGTAGTAGCGCATATAGACCACCTCGCGCTGAGGGGCGGGTAGGGCGTTCACCAGACGCTTCACGTCCAGCAGCACCTGCTCGTTCACGAGCTCGGTCTCACGGTAGGTGTCAAGTATCGATGCTCCCTTCAGGTTGCTCAGGTCATTGTCAGCCGTAGGCTCTACGATGTGTTCGTTCTTCTGCGCACGATACCAGTCCATAATCACGTTATGGGCGATGCGTGTGATCCAGAACTGGAACTTACCCGAGTCTGTGTACTGGCCATGCTGCAGGCGAGTGATCACCTTCACGAATGTTTCTTGGAAGATATCATCAGCCGTGTCGTGGTCATGAACCACAAACATGATGTAGGTAAATAACTTCTCTTGCGTGCGGGCTAATAACTCGTCGAACGCTTTATTATCTCCTCCTACGTAAAGCAGTGCCAACTGTTCGTCGGTCACACCTTCAAATTTCTTCATATTTCTTTAGTTTTGTTATGAAGTAAATTTCTCGTCGATAGGCAATAAAGTTTTAATTTTTGAGTTATTAATGTGAATTATCGGCTGCAAATGTAGGTATTTATTATCTAACAGCCAAATTTTTTCTATGTTTTTTTAGCACTAATTTGCGTTTTTGTGCAAAAAAGCACTATTTTTGCCGTTTTCTTGCACTTTTTATGCATCAGTATTCACTTCGATTTGCGTAATTCAATCCTTTTTCGTATTTTTGCGCTGGCAATCGAAAACCATTCTATTTGTATGACGCTAACGCCCTTTGCCCGTCCCTTCTACATGATGGCCAAACCCATTGGTGCGGCCTGCAATCTGGCGTGCCGCTACTGCTATTATCTCGACAAGCAGCAGCTCTATGCAGGAGTGAAACAGACGGGTGCCGATGAGCATCGGCGCGTGATGAGCGATGAGGTGCTGGAGCTTTTCGTGCGTCAGTACATAGAATGTCAGACCAACGCCGAGGTGCTGTTCACTTGGCATGGTGGTGAGCCGTTGTTGTTGCCGCAGGCGTTCTATGAGAAAGCCATCAGGCTGCAGCAGCGCTATGCCGCAGGCCGCCATATCGACAACTGCCTGCAGACCAATGGCACGCTGCTCACCCCAGACTGGTGCCGCTTCTTCCATGACCACGGCTGGCTCATCGGCATCAGCATCGACGGCCCTGAGCATCTGCACGATGCCAACCGCACCACCCGTCAGCGACAGCCCTCCTGGCAGCGGGTCATGCAGGGCATTCAGCTGCTGGAGCAGCATGACGTGATGTGGAACGCGCTCTGCACGGTCAATCGTCAGAACGCCGAACATCCTGCCGAGGTCTATCGCTTCTTTCGCTCCATCGGCTGCCGATACTTGCAGTTCACCCCCGTTGGCGGTGATGTGACGGCAGCCCAGTGGGGACACTTCCTCTGTGAGGTCTTCGACGAGTGGCAGCGGGCTGACGTGGGCGAGGTCTTCGTCAATGTCTTCGAGGCTACGCTGGCCAACTATCTGGGCGTCACACCTGGCATCTGTGCGATGTCAGGGCTGTGTGGTCATGTGGGCGTGGTGGAATGGAACGGCGATGTCTATAGCTGCGACCATTTCGTCTTTCCTCAGCATCGGCTGGGAAACATCCGCCAGCAAACCATCTGCGAGATGATGCTCAGCCCCCAGCAGCAGGCCTTTGCCCGTCAGAAGGACGGAGCGCTCCCCCGTCAGTGTCGTGCCTGCAAGTGGCTTTTCACCTGCCACGGCGAGTGTCCGCGCAACCGCACAGCCGTCACCATCGATGGCGAGCCCCATCTCAACTATCTCTGTGAGGGCTATCAGACTTTCTTTGAACATTCAGAATCATTCATGCGTAACTATGAAACATGATCGCGTACATATTCTAAGTGGTGTACTTGCCCTTTCGGGCATGTCTGCCGTTGAGTCGTTGGCGCAGCAGGCTACGCCCGACCGTCCTAACATCATCTTCATCCTGGCCGACGATATGGGCTATGGCGACCTCTCGTGCTTCGGCTCGAAACATGTGCAGACGCCTAACATCGACCGTCTCTCCCAGACGGGCACCACCTTCACCCATTGCTATGCGGGCAGTGGCATCAGCAGTCCCTCCCGCTGTTCGCTCATGACGGGCAAGCATACGGGCAACACCCGCATCCGTGACAACCAATGTCCCGTGGGCGGCATTCAGGGCATCAAGGTCAATGCCAACGGCGACACCACCTATATCCGTCGCACCAATCTCATGCCCACCGATACCACCATAGCCACCGTGCTCTCTACGGCAGGCTATCGCACCTGTCTTGTCAACAAGTGGCACCTCGACGGCTATGACCCAGGAGCCTCGCCCAATCATCGCGGCTTCCATGAGTTCTATGGCTGGACCATCTCCACCGTTCATTCCAACTCACCTTATTATTATCCTTACTACCGCTTCAGCGGCGACTCGCTGACCACCATTGAAGAGAATGCCCACGATGCCCATGTGCGTCACAACACCGACATCTCTACCGACGATGCCATCGCCTTCATCGGTCGCAACAAGCAGCAGCCCTTCTTCCTCTATCTGGCCTACGATGCTCCTCACGAACCTTATATCATCGAGGAGACCTCATGGTACGACGGACAGCGTGACTGGTCGATGAACACCAAGCGATATGCCTCGCTCATTACCCACATGGATCGTGCCATCGGTAGGCTGCTGGCCTATCTCGATCAGGAAGGTTTGCGCGAGAACACGCTCGTCATCTTTGCCAGCGACAATGGTGCTGCCGTGCAGGCTCCCATCCAGGAACTCAATTGCAATGCGGGCTTCCGTGGTCGCAAGGGCCAGCTCTACGAGGGAGGCATCCGCGTGCCCCTCATCGTCAATCAACCAGGACGTGTGCCTGTTCAGAAGTTGCGTAATCTCATCTATTTCCCCGATGTCATGCCCACGCTGGCAGCCCTGACAGGCTCAGAGCGCAGTCTGCCGCAGGGCATCAACGGCATGAACATCCTGCCCCTGTTCTACGGGCAGCCCGTCGATACCGACCAACGCATGCTCTACTGGGAGTTCACGGGCAAGCAGCGTGCCGCCCGGATGGGTGACTGGAAGTGTGTCACCATCAAGAAAAACGCTCCCTTGGAACTCTACAACCTGCGTGAAGATCCAGAGGAACGTCACAATCTGGCCGACCAGTATCCTGAGATGATTCAGCTCTTCGATGCCGCCATGCGTCGCATGCATCAGCCCTCCGAGTGCTGGCCGCTGGAAGGGGAGTAACTGACGTGTACAAAAAGTCTCTCTTGAGAGAAGCTGACTCTCTCTTGAGAGAGTTGAAGTCTCTCTTGAGTGAGTTGAGGTCTCTCAAGAGAGACTTTTTTTGCATCATTTTTATTACGTCAGTATCTTCTATACTATATTTTTTTTTGTAAAAGGTTGTCAGGTTGTTAAAACACCTGTGTACAAAGGTGGTTGCAACCTGTTTGAGGTTGTCATAGGTTGACAGAAGGTTGACAGCGTCTCAAGGGCTGAACGGACAGAGCCTTCTATACTACTAAGCGTTCCAAAAGTACATGTTTTCATGATGAAACTATGGCACTTAGTGGTCGTAAACGTACTGTTTACTGCTGAATTCTCTCGAGAATTTGGAAGTAATTAAGGCTCTAAATATAGCAGAATGCCGTTTCTCACTTCAATTCTCACGAGAATTTAGGCCAAACAAGCCTCCTTCTTGCCGTTAACTGTTATAATTCGTATCCATTGTATGTTGTCTTTTCCATTTCCATACGAAGTATGCCATTCTTAAGCCTCGAATGAGGGCGTTTTCAATAAAATTGCGCTTCATTCATCACTTTTTCAGTTATTTCTTGCTGATTCTTGATTCTTTTTGCTAACTTTGTGCCATCAATAAACTAAAAACAGAACGATAAATGGCAATTGACAAAAATGGAATAAATCGACTACATGAAATATCCCCAAACGCCAAAACTTCTGACGTGTCTAGGGACATTTCTCTGACATATTTGAGGATTTCAGTTCGCAACGACGAGGTGCTGAGGCTAAAGTTGTATGAGCATTTGAAATTTTGATAACCTATGGAGATACTTTCACATTTCAGAACGATAGAAGAGCTTACGAAAACACTCTCACGCGAACAAGGACTATTGAGTGAGATGTTTGAGAAACGAAAATTGATGAAGTTTCCGTTAGGACTGGCTTTGGAACTCGTGGGTGGAAATGAAACGCGGCTGAGAAGGCTCGTGGATTATGGTGTGCTGGTGGAAACGGGGAATGCCATAGAGATTGAAAGCGACTACCTGAACTTCTTCGAGGAAGTGCTGAATGTAAACGAGGAAATCAGCGTGCTAAGCGTTCCGGAGTGTATCAATACGCTGAAAGAGTACATCGGCTATTTCCTGCAAGAGACTAATACCAATCGTAAAGCCGGATACCAGGATAATGTAAGGCAACTACTGAAGAAGACCGGATTCAGAACATTGAAGAATGTAGTAGATTTGAAACGCAATATGGACAATGCGTATAAGCAGGAGCCCAACTACATTATCAAGAAAAAGAAACTGCAAAATCTGGACGAGAAGAGCCACAGCATCCGCTCGATGATACGTGAGTGTGAGAAACTGATGGATAATGAGCATGCTTTCTTCCTGATGGCCAACGACCCACACATGGCCAAGACCTGTAGCGATGTAAAGCATGACTTTGTTGAGGCCTATCATGCGCTGATGGAGATAGATCGTCAGATTATTGTTTATATCAACCAAATTGAACAGCAGAACCAGCTCTACAAGAAGATACGCAAGCTGAAATATCTGCAAGACCAGTTGCTCATCAA
>JAEEGL013996699.1_pt1 | contig 14537 bp, 5 predicted proteins | sample 9134231 | NCBI WGS metagenome assembly JAEEGL01 (sample SAMN16246548, study PRJNA631951) | gut metagenome | biome: gut microbiome; feature: rumen; material: fiber-attached | host: Bos | place: Iran: Karaj | collected 2018-10
GGCGATCTTATTTTCAACATGATGCGTGCATGGCAGGGAGCTATCGGAGTTGCAAAAAGTGAGGGAATGATAAGCCCAGCCTATATTTCTGCTATTCCCAATCATACAGTGTATCCTACTTTTATGAATTATCTTCTCCGAAGAGATGAAGCTATCAACCAAATAAACAATCTGTCTTACGGAGTAACTGATTTCCGCAAACGATTGTACTGGAATTCGTTTGTTCGAGTATCATGCTTAATGCCGGGCGTTGAGGAACAGGAGAAGATCACAAATCTTTTAGAGAACGTTGACTCCCTTATCTCTAAGTATCAGCGTAAGTATGATAAACTGGTCGCGTTCAAGAAATCTATGCTTGAAAGGATGTTCCCGAAAAAAGGCGAGACGAAGCCCATTATTCGCTTTACTGGATTTACTGACGATTGGGAACAGCGTAAGTTGGGAGAGTTTGCAAACATATTTACAGGAAAGCTTGATGCGAACGCTATGAAAGAGGATGGAAAATATGATTTTTATACTTCTGGTATCCAGAAATACAAGATAGATATAGCGGCATTTGAAGGACCTGCCATAACGATTGCAGGAAATGGAGCAACTGTTGGATACATGCATTTAGCGGATGGAAAGTTTAATGCATATCAAAGAACCTATGTATTATCTGCATTTCAAGCCAACAGAGAGTTTTTGTTTTTTGAAATAGGCAATAAACTTCCTAAGAAAATTGCCCAAGAGGCAAGAACTGGTAATATTCCCTACATCGTAATGGATATGCTAACTGATTTAGAAATGTCTGTACCATCAGAACAAGAACAGAAAAAAGTTGGCGAATTTATGATGAATCTCGACACCCTTATCACCCTTCATCAGCGTAAGTTAGAAAAGCTGCGCCAGATTAAGAAGTCTCTACTGAAAAAAATGTTTGTTTAACATGTATTACATAAGGAGGAAATCGCGATGCCCTTTACAACAGAAGCAGCCTTCGAAGAAGCCATGATTAAATGCCTGATTAACGAAAAAGGCTGGAAAGACGGCGTTTTGAAATACAAAACTGAAAAAGAACTGATCCAGAATTGGGCAGATATCCTCTTTCAAAATAACCGGATGATCGACAGACTTGGTGATTATCCGCTGACCAGCGGCGAAATGATGCAGATCCTTGAACAGATCAATCTGCTGAAAACGCCGCTGGCACTGAATGGATTTATCAACGGCGGAACTGTGCAGATCGTCAGAGACAATGAACAGGATACGATGAACTTCAAGAAAACGATCAGCCTGAAAATCTTTGACCGCAAAGAGATTGCTGCCGGTCGAACAGTATATCAGATTGCAGAGCAGCCGAAGTTCAATGCCAGAAACGACATCTATCCGAACAGACGAGGCGATTTCATTCTCCTGATCAACGGAATGCCGCTGATTCATGTCGAACTGAAAAAGACAGGTGTCCCGGTCAGTGAGGCGCAGTATCAGATTCGGAAATATATGAACGAAGGCGTATTTACAGGGCTTTTCTCGCTTGTTCAGGTCTTCGTGGCAATGAATCCGGAGGAGTGTACATATTTTGCTAATCCGGGCAGCGTTGATAAGTTCCGTAAAAACCTTTGTTTCCATTGGGCAGATCAGTATAACACTCCAATCAACGACTGGTATCAGATTGCTGACAAGCTGCTGTCGATTCCGATGGCGCACCAGATGATTGGATTCTATACGATCGCAGATCAATCTGACGTAAATCTGAAAATCATGCGCAGCTATCAGTATTATGCTGCCAGCAAGATCGCAGACCGTGTTACCAAGATGACTTGGGATGACAAAAGCATTTACGGCGGATATATTTGGCATACAACCGGTTCCGGCAAAACGATGACATCCTTTAAGTCAGCACAGTTGATTGCAAACAGCGGCGATGCTGATAAAGTCGTTTTCCTGATGGATCGAATCGAGTTGGGAATTCAGTCTTTACGCGAATATCGAGGCTTTGCAGACGAAACGGATGATGTGCAGGCAACAGAAAATACTGATATTCTGATCTCCAAACTGAAAAGCAATGATGTCAGCAATACTTTGATTGTCACTTCTATTCAGAAGATGAGCCGAATCAAGATGGACGAAAGCGCAAACGCTGATGATATTGAGAAAATCAGGAAGAAGCGTATTGTCTTTATCGTTGATGAATGCCACAGAAGCGTATTTGGCGAGATGCTTTCTACGATCAAATTTACGTTTCCTAATGCAGTTTTTATCGGTTTCTCCGGAACGCCGATTCTGGATATCAATAAGAAAAAGGACTCCACGACCGCGGATGTTTTTGGTGATGAACTGCCGGGAACACGCTATACCGTTGCTGACGGAATGCGTGATCATAATGTCCTTGCGTTTGATCCCGTTCCGCAGCCGACTTATGACGATCATGATTTGCGCCTTATTATCGCATTGGCAGAAGCAAAAGTTGAGAATGAGGCTGATGTGTTTAACGATCCCAAGAAAACAGAGATTTATAATTACTGGATGAATGAGGTGCCAATGGGTGCTGACCTTGACGATGATGGACATGAACTAGAGAGTATCGAAGGGTGGTTTAAGGATTCGGAAATCTATAATACGCCGAATCATCGCAAAGCTGTTGTAGATGATATTCTGAAACATTGGATTAGCCAAAGCCATAATGGGAAATTTCATGCAATGTTAGCTACAAGTAGCATCCCGGAAGCAATTCAGTATTATAAAGAACTGAAAGCGCGCAATTCCGGCTTACGTATAACAGCAGTTTTCGATCCGAGCGACAGCAATACTGAAGGAACAATCGAAAAAATCGACGGGATTGTAGAAATTCTTACGGATTATAACGAGATGTTCGGTGTTCACTATACCGTTTCTTCCTATGCTGCTTTCAAACGCGATGTTTGTGCGCGACTTGCTCACAAAGACAGCTATTGTGCTGTTGAGAACGAGCCAGCAAAATGTTTAAATATCCTGATTGTAGTTGATCAGATGCTTACAGGATATGATTCAAAGTGGCTAAACACCCTGTATTTAGATAAGTGGTACAGTTGGAAGAATATCGAAATGATCATTCAGGCTTTTTCCAGAACCAACCGCGTATTCACTGATGACAAGCCGCATGGAATCATCCGCTATTATCGCAGACCTTATACCATGAAGAATATCATTGCGTATGCTTTTGAGCAGTATTCTGGTAATAAGAAATATGGAATGTTCGTTTTAAAACTTGACCGCAATCTTGAAAAAATGAATGCCTCATTCGATGAGATTAAGCAATTATTTGAAGACGAGGGAATCCCTGACTTTTCCAGATTGCCTGATGACAAAGCGGCTAAGCAGAAGTTTTCATCTCTTTTCCGAAATCTGAATAGAAGCCTTGAAGCCGCAAAAGTTCAAGGTTTTGTCTGGGAGTGTTTGACCTATTCATTCAATAGTGATACAGGCGATTCTTATACTATAACACTCAAGTTCTCTGAAGAAACATTCAATATTCTCCTTCAGAGATATAAGGAGCTTCGTAGAGGTGGCACTGGCACTACAGATGAAGCGTATGATATAGATCCATATTTAATGTCGCTTTCAACTGAAAAGATTGATGCTGATTATATGGACTCAAGATTCAAAAAGTATGTTCGATCTTTGTCAGATCATATTTCAGAGGAAACACGGCAGGAATTGCTGAATGAGCTCCATCGTTCTTTCGCTACTCTGACACAGGATGAACAGAAGTTTGCGAATATCCTTATTCGAGACATAGAGAACGCAGCTATCATTATTGATGACGATCATACTTTCCGAGATTATCTAACTCAATACCAAGCTCGTGCGAAGAAAGATGAGATCAAAGCATTTGCAAAAGCTATAGGAGTGGACGAGAATGCGCTGCGTGACTTCATGGATCTTCATGTTAGCGAGGATAATATTAACGAATTCGGGCGTTATGATGAATTGATGGCAACTGTTAATATGGATACCGCTAAGAAATACTTTGAGAATAAAACAGGAAAAAACGTACCGGATCGATTGGTGTTTGCATTATTAGATCAGGAGTTACGTGAATTCATTCTTAATGATGAGCAAGGAGTATGAGCTGAGAAAATGGAAAAGTGCATACAATGATTTTTGTAGGAGACTACTTGTTTGAGAGAGGCATGGTTTATAAAAGGAGGCACGAACTATGTCAAAAGGTTTTATTTATATCATGACCAATCCATGCTTGAAAAATATGGTTAAGATCGGTTATGCAACTGATGTTGAAGCGCGCAGAAAGCAACTGAGTACGACTGCTTTACCGTATGAATACGAAGTCTTTGCAACATATGAGACATCAGGTCAACTGGAAGATAAAAAGTTGCACAGGCTGATTGACAATCTGAATCCGGAACTCCGTGTCAGTAAAAACAGGGAATTCTTTGTTATGTCACCTGATGATGCGTATGATTTGCTTGAAGCTATCGCGCTAATTAGTGGATCGCTGAATAAACTAAAAAAAATCAAATCAAGCTCATCTTCTTCATCTAGTAAAAAAAGGCGACCGCCAATCAATTTCTCGAAGTGTAACATTCCAGTCGGAGCAAAACTGTATTATGTTGATGATGCTAGTATTTTTGTTACAGTTGAAAGCGATAAGAAAGTACTCTATAACGATGAGGTAACTTCTCTATCTGCGGTTGCTGTAAAACTAAAAGGATATAAAACAATTCAAGGTTCTTCCTTTTTTACATATAATGGAAAGTTGATCACTGAGATTGCAGAAGATACCCAATGGAAGGATGATTAATTCATTAAGTAAAATATCATCAGAAGGAGGCTTATATCATGGCATCAAAGTTTCTTGATCGGATGGAAGCGCAAAGAGTGAAAAGAGATGATTTGCGAAAAGATTCCGTTGAGTTGTCAGAATTTAGACGAGAAACGGTAACTGCTTTACAAGCCACTGCTGCATCAGAAGATCCGGAGCAGAAAAGGCTTGCAGCCCTTTTCCAAGCGGTGAATGATAATCCTTGCGCACAGACACTTAGTATGATCAATAAGAGCAATCAAACGCAAGAGATTATACAAAAAGCTGTTGAGAAAGATGGCTTAGCTTTAAAACATGCCTCAAAACCGATGATTACATATGATTTATGCCAAAAGGCTGTCCTTCAAAATGGACTTGCATTAAAGTTTGTACCTGCTAAATTCCTTTCTGATGAAATTATAGAATTTGCAGTCAGAACAAACGGTTTTGCTATAGCATATGTACCACCAAATCGTATAACGAGAAAACTTGCACGATTAGCTATTCGTCGCCCACTTGAAAAAGAAAAAAATGCTACATATGATTATCCGTTGGGGTATGTACCTGAAGAAATAATTGATGAACAAGTTGCGAGGGAGTCGGTATTGATTTCTCCATGCAGCTTACAGTATGTTCCAAAGAAGTTCTTTTCAGAGCTTATATATAAAGCTGTTGAAGGGGATGGAAATGCGTTGCAGTTTGTACCGGAACATAGAAAAGGTGCGTTAGCTGGGGTAGCGATTTCAAGTAATCCATTTAGTTTGCGGTATGTTCCATGGAGTTATCGTTCACAAGCATTATGTGAAACAGCTTTTCGAAAGAATCCTCTTGTTTTACGATGGATTCCTGAACAATACATTTCTGCGGAAATGTGCATTACTGCGATCGAATCGTCGGACTCTGAAAAAAGATTTGATTTTAGCTGGGTCCCAGAGAAGTATTTGACAGACAAAAGGATAATTGACGCTTTATTATTAAAGCTCGGAGCAAGTCAAATTCTCAAACTGAATGAGATCCGCATGCGTACATCATATTCCGATCAAAATAGAAAAACACTTCCTAGTTCAACTGTTTCTTATATTCAAAAAGTTGCTGCTGATGATTATCAAAATATTCCTTTTGTGATTCAATGGCTTCCTGAATTTCTAATAAGCAAAGAGATGTGCTTGGCAGCTATAAAAGAATCAGATTCCCAAGACAGAAATAAAATTTTTATGATTGATTGGATACCAGAGTCGCTCAGGAGCGAAAAAGAGATACTTGATGCACTAATAGAGAAATATGGTGAAGATCGCATTAGTTCATGGAATAATGGATTACTCATGAGATATACCGTTCCATTTCCTACAATACAAATCGAAGAAGCGGTAATACCACCACCTACTACGGACGTATTCCCTGTTCCAATCAAACAGAATTATGTATATCAGCATGATACCACTATAGATGAAAATGGTTCACCTTTAAAAGTCTATTATATATCGGACTTACATATTGAGCATCAGCTTTCCGAGTTATTGAGAAAAGAAACAGTGACATACCCAGAAGTATATGAAGCAGTGGATAATAAAATTAACGAAATGCTGCGCGGTATAGAGTTTGATACGACAACAGGTTATTTACTGATTGGCGGTGATGTTGGGCATACAAAGGAACTTGTGTCACTATTTTATGATAGATTAAGAAGATATTGGAAACGTTCTATTATATCAATTCTTGGAAACCATGAATTATGGGATGATCACCCGGAGGGAATTGACGGAGGATATTGTTCTAGGCCTGTTGAAGAAATTATAGACAACTATCGAAAAAGAATTAATTATAGCAGATGGAATTATACGGAGTGGGGGTATGGAACATTTCTTCTTCAAAATGCATTGTTTATTAACGATAAGAACGAACAAAAGCGCGTAATCGAGGAACCACAGTTGGAATCTATAGCCGAAGAAGAATTAAGAAAGCTGTGTTTCCATTCTTCTTTTATTGTTTTGGGCGGAATTGGTTTTTCTGGCCTTAATAAGGACTTTAATGCATCTAAAAAGATATATCGTTCTGCTGTAACACAATTGGAAAAAGATGTGGAATTATCAAAAAAGTTTGAATGTATCTATGAAAAGTTATTACGTTGTGCAAGGGATAAGCAAGTTATTGTATTGACGCATACACCTGTTTCAGATTGGCTTAGTTCAGAGGTTAATCCTAATTGGGTTTATATTAATGGTCATACTCATCGTAATTCTATCGTCCGAAATAGTGATGGGACTACCATCTTATCCGATAACCAAATTGGGTATACACCGAAAAAATGGAAGCTGAATCTGTTTACTGTTTCTGGAGAGTATGATCCGTTTATTAATTGGGAAAATGGAAGTTATGAAATAACATCTGCGCAATATCTAGAGTTTAATCATGCAAGAGGAATAAGTATCAATGGCTGCAACTATCCTGGTACTATTCACATGTTAAAACATGAAAAATTATATATGTTTATCTTGCAGTCAAAATCCGGATTGTGCTTGCTTGTAGGCGGACAACGTAAACGACTTGAAAGAAAAGACATTCAATACTATTTCGATCACATGGTAGTATTTGCGAAGAAAATAATGGAAGCTACGCAATCTTATCAGAATGCACTAAAGGAAATATCAAAAAAAGTTCAGAAATTTGGAGGCCTAGGAACGATTCATGGGTGCATTGTTGATATTGATTGGTTTAATCACATTTATCTTAATCCTCATGATGGAAAAATTACTCCATATTATTCTGCGAGATTTGGAGAGCAAAAGCCGTATAATGATCTGCTTCTATTATTAAAAGAACATTCACCTAATCTCTGCGCTAAATATATGGAAACGTATGGCGATTCTTCTTTATTAGGTGGAAATATCGAGAATAAGTCAAAAACGGGAATGCTTACTACAGACTCAAATATAATCAGAGGGACAGAAATATATAAGCCGTCACGAATCATAAGGTCGATACAGTACCTCTTTGAAAAGAATGTGATCCGTATTTGGGATGATAAAATTTTGTCGTTAGATCAAAGTGCAGACGATTCTACACTTCAGATCATGTCGTCTATTTCGGTTGACGAAGAGCAATGATAGTCTGGAACGCTTACTAAAGAATCTGTTCCGAGCTGTTATAAAGCAATTATTCGCCCTCTTTGGTATGTATGTTAACAAGGAGAGGCATATAGTATACGGACAACATAAAGTGCTGCATTAGTACCTTTCAGTGATGTAATTTGAAGAAGTTTCCTTTTGATCCCTCTTTGAGATTACGATTGTAAATTTATAGCAAGGAGAAGTGTTATGGACAAAATGCAAATGATTTGCGATCCCTATCAAAAAACTATTGAGTTTCGTTGGTTTGATGAAGCGAGCGGAGACTATATTTCGATGAATGGTCTATGTGCCGAATTAACCTCCAATCGATTTACAAAGGATGTCACAATTCAAACCAGAGCGGATGAGATCGTGCATATCATTGATGAAGTGATTGATCCAGGAAACAATGGCATTGAGATTCATTTTATCGGCACACAGGATGATTATGAAGATTTACGTCGGGTTGTAGAGGATTATTATGCGGTAAAGAATATCCACTGTGTAAAAGATGGATATTACTATCATGACGCTGAATACTCCCTCAAGGAAATAACCACATGTTTTGAGAAGGTCAGCGGCATCATTGAAAAATATGATGAAGGCAAAGAAGTGACAGAAATTCTGAACAATTATGAAGAAACAATAAAATCAGAGCTTGCAATCTGCGTGATGGGACTATATAGCTCAGGAAAGTCTGCATTTATTAACAGCCTAGTTGGAATGGAGATTTTACCTAGTGCTTCCGATCCAACTACTGCAAAAGTGTGCCGGATTAGAAACAGCGATTTTTACAGAATTTCATTTACAGTTGATAACCAAACGTGCTTTATTGAGTTCGAAGATGAAATGATTGAAGATAAGATTCAAATCATCAACGCACCTAAAGATGTACACGAAATAATTAGTAAGGCATCTACATATAAAGAAGTGAGAGAAGAAGACGAAGAGGGCAATCCTGTTACAAAAGTCATTCGTATAGACAAACGAATTGAGTCAATGTATGCAGTTCTCAAACTTTTGAATTCTAAATGTCCTTTTCCGGGACACAAAGACGGAGAGCTAATAGAAATTGATATTCATTATGTTAATTCTCTTTTACCGTCAAATCGTTTTGACTTTGTGATTTATGATACACCGGGTTCCAATTCTGCCACTAATCGGGAACATTTTACTGTTCTCAATAAGGCACTTTCAAATCAGACAAATGCATTACCTGTTATTCTGACTACTCCGGATACGATGGACAGTACAGAGAATGATCCTCTTTTGGATCTGATACACGATAATCAAAACAAATTAGACACAACCAATGCCATGATTGTAGTCAATAAATCTGATGAAAAAATGGACAAAGCCCTTCGCGAGAAGAAAGTTAAGATTGATGGTTTAAAATTGACAAAATGGAAATCAACAAGAATCTTTTTCGTTTCAGCTCTACTTGGTTTGGCAAGTAAAAAGAGTGATCCTCATGATGAAGACAGCTGGAGCGATGATGATATGTATCAGCTGTTTGAGGAAAAGGCTCACCGTTATGAGAGAAAAACTGGCGATAAACAGCCAAGAAAGCTGTTCGATTTTAATATTGTTGATAAAAGCCGTGTATTAACACCTGAATCATTGCCTGATGACGACGCACCAATCGTTCAGCGTTTACTGTACAATAGCGGTCTAGCGAGTGTTGAATTGGAAATTGCTAACTATGCAGTTCGTTACGCACAGTATATTAAGGCGCGAGAATCCATTAAGTATCTTGATCAGGCTATGGAAATCTGTGAGCGAAAACTGAAAAAAGTAATTGAAAAGCGTGATTTTAATTATTCAATGATGGTTGCTTCACACAATCTCAAAATAAAGCAATTCTCGGAACAGCTTTTTATGTATACTAAAGAAATACAAAGTGAAGCAGAGTTGAAATTTAAGCAGAGAATACAACAGATATTAACCGAATTCAAGGTCAGTCGATATATATATACAAATATAGATCCTTTACGCAGAAGCTATGTATATAAAGACTTTAAAACAATTTGGGAGAATCTATTCGTTCAGGTTAAATACAATAAAATCACTCTTTACGATGCTTTTCTTCAGATGCAGAAACACGTTTCTGATTCGTTTAACCAATTGATGGAAGATTTGGTGAGCCAGTTTAATGCAGCAGTGAGCGAGTTTTGGAGCCGATATGTTGATTCGTTTAAAGATGAATTATCTCGAATTGTACTTGACTCTGATCATTTGAATGAAGAGCAAAAGCAAGTCCTTAACAATGTCATCTTTGATATGAAATACGTTCCGCATGACCGATTTGATCTCAAATTAGGGATTAATAAGGGAATCAAGAAAAGGATGCTTGCTTTCGTACCGATTGGCAAAGAAAAATATGACAATAATAGTTGCTGTGAAAATTTCTTATCACTGTTTGGTGAAGCATCAGAAGCAAAAAAAGAGGATGTAATAGTATATTACACTAACCTTTTTTATGAATGGAGTGAAAGCCTTTCGCAGTTGTTGGTCGGAGAAATATGTACATTTAATCAGAAACTGTCTGAGGAGGAAAGCTCTATCGCGGAGTTGCAGCGCGAAATCATTGCATTGAATGAAGATAAGCGGACTCTTGTAGATAGTTCCGACTATATACGTTCTTTGATTGATATTCAAATTGCAGAGTAAAAACGGAGGGAGATTATGGCTGTATTAGCAGTTGTAAAAAAAGGAGCAGGTACTCTGTTGAAAAAAGCAGCGAACAGTGCTGGTAATGTAATTGCTCGTGCGTCTTCTCTTAGTACGGTACAGCTTGATAAGATCGAAGAACTGAGAGAGAAGTATTTAACTGAGCTACCTGAGTTATCAAAAACTGGATTAGATGAGCATATGAAGCGATTGCTAGGTTCATATGCAATCGAAACCTATGAAGCCTATCTTTCTCAGATAAAGGATATGTATCGTCCAATATCTTTGGGTGAAGAAGATGATTCTAACAGTTTGAACCATCGTATTCGGTATTTTGAGATCACGAAATGGGTAACTGATCCAACGGAAGACAATTACGATAAACTAACCAATGTTTTCCGAACTGTTAGTGAGGATGCATGCAATATCGCTCTGATCTATAATCGCAAGAAAGATGGATGCAGAGTATATTTAGCGGTTGTGAACAATGAATTGGATGACTCTCCTGAAAAAGCATCATTACTTGGAAAGCGTCTGCTTGCCGCTGTTCAGGGTAATTTCCCAGGTGCGGAAACGATGACTCTTAATGGGGGCACCTACGATACCGGTATCCCTGAACCGCTAAAATATACGCAAGGCGATTCACTGGCAATCGTATCAAATATACCTGCTGAAAAGTCAGAGAAGTTCTTAAGCCAGAGTATTGAAAAATTGCTGGATGGTATTGTTCCCAGAGATGCAAGCGAGGAATACACCATCGTTTTGCTTGCGACGCCGGCACAGGATGCACTGGAACGGAAAGCACAAATGAGTGATCTATACTCGCAGATTGCTCCACTTGCGAATTGGTCAACGACATATACTTATATGGAAGCAAATGCAGAAGGCTCCTCTGCAACTACCGGATTGAATATCGGTGCTTCTATCGGAAGGCAGACAGGAGTCACTGATCAGATTCAAAAAGCTCAATCTCATCAAGAAGGAAGTGGAACAGATAAATCCAAAGCAGAAGAAAAATCTGAATCGGATATGGAGGAAAGTGCTTCTTCCAAGACAACTGGTGAAGAATCAATAGAAAGCTATTCACAAGCAAAAGGAACGAATTCACAAAAGGCAATTCAAAACACCATGCAGCAAACCGATAGTACCTCGATTCAGAGTTCAATTAATGAAAGTTACTCGGTTAATCACAGTGAAAACATTACTGGAACTGTCGAAGCTGGTGTAAGTGCTGGGCCTGAGTTTTTTAAAATTAACGCCGGTGGAAGCGTCAGTACTGGAGCGACTGATGGCACTTCTGCGTCTTCTGGATGGTCTGAAGCTGTTAGCAAAAATATCGCTAAAGCTATTAGCAAAGGCGTGACTAATTCAACAGGAACTTCTCATACCGTTTCTAATAGTATTAGCCAAGCAATTACTCAAGCTGTTAGTGAAACACTTGGAACAGCTCATACATCTACCAAAGGAATCGTTCGTTCGACTGGAGAACATACTAGTGTAGCTGATACAATTAGCAAAATGGTATCGACTGCGTCGAATGTTGGACATAGCATAGGGGCTAATATTGGTGCTAATTTTGCTCGTTCCTCGACTGTGAATGTTACGATTGGTAAGAACGAAAGTCTGACGCAGAACTTCACTAACTATACAATTCAGGATATGCTCGAAGTGCTGAAAAAGCAAATGCAGCGTCTGGATCAGAGTGCAGCATTGGGTATGTGGGAGTTTTCTGCTTATTTCCTGTCCAAAACTCAAGCGATTGCTAATAATGCAGCTCACATGTACCTTTCATTGACACAAGGTAATGATTCATATTTGTCACAAGCTGCGGTTAACTTCTGGGAGAATAATGGTGCCAATGGAAATGACATTGACCAGATGATGACTTTCCTCAGACGTTTGCAGCATCCGGAGTTCGTTCTTGATCGAATGGAGGATAACTGGGAGATGTATCCGCCGCATGTAAACGCCACTGTTTGCCTTACCGGGCGTGAAATTGCATATGCGATGAATCTTCCGAAAAAGTCTGTTTCTGGTATTCCTGTCCTCGAAAGTGTAGCGTTTGGCAGAGATGTACAGTACTCTGATCAACCTGATGAGCAAGAAGATATCGAAATAGGTAAAATCTACCACATGAGAAAGACAGAGGATATTCCGGTACGTCTCAATTTGAAGAGTTTTTGCTCCCATATGTTTGTTACCGGTTCGACCGGAGCCGGTAAGTCGAATTTCATATACAACGTCTTGAACATGGGCGAAGAATGCGAAGAACCTTATAAGTTCCTCGTAATCGAGCCAGCAAAGGGCGAATATAAGCATGTTTTTGGAAATCGTGAGGATGTTTCGGTTTACGGAACGAATGCGGCAAAAACTCCGCTGTTGCGTCTAAATCCATTTTCTTTTCCGGAGGATGTTCATGTGCTGGAACATATCGATCGGCTCATTGAGATATTCAATGTTTGCTGGCCTATGTATGCGGCAATGCCTGCGGTTCTGAAAAGTGCCGTTGAAAAAGCATATACAGATTGTGGATGGAATCTCGAGCTATCTGAGAATGTCTATGGCGATAGCCTATATCCCTGCTTTGCTGATGTGGCGAGAAATGTCAAAGCAATCATTGACAGCAGTGAATATGATGCGGAGAACAAGGGCGCATATAAGGGTTCATTGCTGACAAGATTGCAGTCATTGACAACTGGTATCTATCGCATGATCTTCAATTCGGATGAAATTCCGGCACAATCGCTCTTTGACGAAAACGTGATTGTAGATTTGAGCAGAGTTGGTTCCGTTGAAACCAAGTCTCTCCTGATGGGCATTCTCATTCTAAAATTGCAGGAATATCGTGCTGAACAGGAGAATATCAACGCTCCTTTGAAGCATATCACAGTGTTAGAAGAAGCGCATCATTTGCTGAAACGCACTTCGATCGAGCAATCGTCGGAGAGCAGCAATTTGCTTGGAAAGAGCGTGGAAATGCTTTCTAATGCCATCGCAGAGATGCGAACCTATGGTGAAGGTTTTATTATTGCAGATCAGGCACCTGGCTTGTTGGATATGGCTGTTATTCGTAATACCAATACGAAAGTAATTCTGCGACTTCCGGATCAATCTGACCGTGTACTTGTCGGAAAAGCAGCCGGATTGACTGACGATCAGATTACTGAACTTGTGAAGCTGCCGTGTGGTGTAGCAGCGGTATTTCAAAATGAGTGGATTCAGCCTGTCCTTTGTAAAATTAACAGGTTCGATAATGATTCTGATAAATATCGGTATCGGCCTGCTACGACGGTTCAGGAACGAAACTATGAAGAGTCTCTGAAAATTGCAGAACTGTTAAGCAATGGGACTCGATGCGATCATGATATGATTCTGCGAGATATTATTCCTATTATGCAGCGTATGCGATTGTCTTCGTTTACGCAGATCAGAATCATGAAATACATGGAATCGCCGCCGTCAGAACCGCGTATGACGAAACTTGCGCCGATTATCAGCGAACTATTTCCAGAAATCCATCAGGCTATAACGGAAGTTTACGCTGAAAGCCGTCAACCTCTCGAATGGACAAAATGTGTTGAGCAGGCATTATTTATGCTACTGGAACGCGAAATTGACGATCAGGTGCGCAGAGATATCGTACAAGCTGTAATTACCGACTATGTTTTCAATGAGCGTAACAGCATCGTTGATTTGGAACGCTGGCATAAGGAAGGAGGGCTTCGCTGATGATGGAGAACCATTTTTCAGAAACTCATCCTAAAACAGAACATACTGATTCAAAATCCTTTGATCCAGATAAACGGGTTGATATTAACCCGAATGAAAGCAGAACGGATCGAGAATCGTTTGATCCTGACAAAAGGGTGATTAGTGAACCTGTCAATTCCGCAGAAAAAATGGACAGCCGTAGTGCTGATATAGAAAAGCAGGAAGCTGCTATTGAAAAGGTTGAAAGCGGTGAAACGCCCTTAGAA
>JAEEGL014115927.1_pt1 | contig 14537 bp, 13 predicted proteins | sample 9134231 | NCBI WGS metagenome assembly JAEEGL01 (sample SAMN16246548, study PRJNA631951) | gut metagenome | biome: gut microbiome; feature: rumen; material: fiber-attached | host: Bos | place: Iran: Karaj | collected 2018-10
ACTGCTGCTTCATAAAGATCTTCGGGAACGTCGATCTTACGGTCGAAGATGTAAACCTTGATACCAGCTTCCTTTGCCTTCTTAAGTACTTCGTCCCAGCCGGTTGTCTCAGCTGCGGAAACAAGAAGATAATCAACGCCTTCTGTGCTGAAGCCCTGAGCTGCCTGAAGCTGCTCATCGTTCTTGATGCTGTAATAAGTCTTAAGTTCGTAACCGTTTTCCTTTGAGAAAACTTTTTCCATGTCCTCTACGTTAGCCTGGCGATAGCCTGACTCTGAAGGCGGGTTGTTTACTACGCCGACCTTTATGAGGTCACTCTTCTTACCGCAAGCTGCAAGCCCCATAGCGAGTACGAGAACACATGCAATAAGCACTAACTTTGTAACTCTTCTCATTTGTTTCTCCTCCTTATTTGCCGCAGGACCCCACGCCCTGCTTGTGGTAAAAATATAACTCAAAGGAGGAATAAGGTAAATCAATGTTCGTTTCGAATTGGTTGAAAATGATTTTATGGTTTTTTCAATAAGTTAATTATTTTTTTATTCGGGTTGATTTTGATACTGCATGCGGTATTCCGACGGGGTGATACCGGTGTTCTTTTTAAAGATGTAGCTGAAATAGTGAGCATCGTTATATCCGCTCTCCCTCGCTATCTGGGAGCTCTTCATATCGGTCGAGCGAAGCAGTTCTTTTGCACGGCTGAGTCTGAGATAAACCAGATATTCGGTAAACGACTGCCCGCTCTGCTGGGAGAACACCGTTGAAAATCTGCTGTTGCTCATGCTAACTGCTTTTGCCACATCCTGGAGCATAAGGTTCGGATCCGTAAAATGGCTCGCGATGAATACTTTTGCTTCGTTTATGACGGAAGGATTTTTGGGATCACCGGCAGATTCACCCAGCTCCCTTGTTCCCAGTATGATCGCCTCTTCTTCCGTTCTGTCGAAAATGAGATGCCTTATGTGTCTTGCGGATTTAAAGCTTTTATAAATATCTCCGGGCTTGTCGACGATCTCTCCTATGCCTATCCTGATATGCCCGCATCCCGCTCTCTCAAGTTCTCTCGTAAGTGATGAAGCAAATGCATAGGCTCTCTCCTCTGTATCCGACGCGGTGTCTCCCAGCACAAGAAGCCTTGTTCCGGTGCGGCTTCCCGATGTATGTATTATGCCGCCGCTGCTTTCCATAAGTGCGGAAGCCACGGCTCTTCCTTCGTCAAGATTATCAAAGGCCGCATCACATACGGCATAAAAAGGCGCGGAAACCGAATATCCCATGGCATGCAGCTGTTTTACCGCATTCTGGGCATCTTCCTCCATTGCCTCTTCTGAATAGAGCGAGGAGATCAGTTTTTCCTTAAGGAAGGTGCTTCCCGACTCGACCCTGGCCCTTAAGCTTTCCGCGTGCTCACGCGTTTTCCGCTCCGCTTCGATCTGAGCCCCCACCTTGTCGAGAGCCTGCCGGAGCTCCTTTGCATGGATGGGCTTCAGCATATATTCCTTAACGCCAAGCCTTATGCACTCTCTGGCATATTCGAATTCATCGTAGCCGCTTAAGATTATTATCCCTATCCACGGCATCTGGGCGCGCAGCAGTCTGCAAAGCTCAATGCCGTCCATAAACGGCATCTTGATATCCGTAACAACAATATCGGGATTTGTATCCCTTATCATGGGCAGCGCCATCTCACCGTCAGGTGCTTCTCCCACAAGTGTATAGGGCGTTTCGTCCCACGGAAACGACTCCCTTATCCCCTCACGTATGACTATTTCGTCATCAACCAGAAATACCTTCATTTTCGTTAAAATCCTCTTTTGTCCTGCAGGGAACTTTAAATACCACCTCTGTTCCCCCGGGACCGCTTGTAATCTTAAGACCGTCAGACTGATTGTAATACAGGCGTATTCTGAGATTTACATTTACAAGGCCGAAGCCGCCGGTACCCACACTTACGGTCGGCTGGCCCTTTCTCATTCGTTCTTTCAAAGTGTTCATCTGTTCCTCCGTCATACCGGAACCGGTATCCTTTACGGAGAACTCCAGCATATTGTCTATAAGGCGTCCTGTGACCTTTATGGTCCCTCCGCCGCGTTTTATCTTTATCCCGTGATACAGGGCATTTTCCACCAGTGGCTGTATCAGAAGTTTCAGCACATAGAAATGACCTATCTCATCCGGTATATCGATCTCGTAATCCATGATGTCACGGTATCTGGTCTGCTGGATGCTGAGATATCCTTCGATATGCTGCTTTTCCTGGCTTATTGGTATCCAGTCCGCTCCGGAGGAAAGACTGATGCGGAAGAAATCACTTAAAGACCTCGTGAGCCTTATTACTTCATCCTTTTCATCCGCCTCGGCTTTCCAGATAATGGCATCCAGTGTGTTATACAGGAAATGCGGATTTATCTGTGCCTGCAGGTTTCTGAGTTCTGCTTTTCTTAAGGTCCTTTCATCCTTAAGGCTCTTTTCCATCATTGCCTCAAGCCGGTCAGCCATGGTGTTTACCTGGACCGTAAGGTTCCTGAGTTCCGTGACTTCAGTCTCCGGGAGTCTCGCGTCAAGTGTTCCTTCCGCAAGCTTTTCGGCCACTTCCTCAAGATGCTCGATAGGCTGCCTTACAAATTCCGATGTGAGCTTCATCGCGCGATTTCGTATGATGACCGCAAGGATAACGATCACCGCCTCTGCGGAAGCCGTAATGATAATGATGATACGGAGTGTCACGCTCATCTGGGCCGTCGTCGCGATCTCCTGGGAAATGTATTCGTTGAGCATGCTCCCCACAAGCTCCGCAACACCTCGGATCTCGTTGAGTATCGCTTCGTTCTGGACCACAGGCACCTGTGCTTCCAGATTGTCCCTTATCTGGTTGACGTATGTTTCAAGTGTCTGCATCGTTCGGTTTGCGACGATGAGAGACAGCCTGTTCTGTTCATCCGTGTGTTCGGTGACATCCGCTATTACTTCGTAAACCCTGTAAATATCCGAATAGACGCTGCTCCTTGTGATACCCTCACGTCCGCTCACTATATTCCATACGCTCTCGGGTATGCTTTCCGAGACCACGTTTTTAAGGCTTGAGATGGTCTCGATCCTGGCAATGGCATCGTGGTACCTTCCCATGTAAACCAGCATGGTCACAAGGCTTATGATGATGGGGATAACGAGCATGAGCACCAGTTTTCTCGTCATGTCATCAAATTTGCCGATTATGCTTTTTTCTTTTCTCTTATCCCGCATCTTTTTTAGTATCCGCGTGGTGCAAGGTCTCCGAGTTCCATTTCGTCGCTGAAAAAGCCCTCTTCCGGATGGATCTCTTCATCTACAGTCTCTCCGTTTTTAAGCTTCAGTGCCGTTTCCATGAGAACACTTCCCAGCATGGGTGTGCATTCAACAACACAGTTGATCTTACCGCTTCTCAGTACATTTATGGCTTCCTGCCCGCCGTCTATGGATATTATTATCATGTCGGTCCCGGGAGTGAAGCCGGCTCTTTCTATTTCGGGAAGCGCCCCCAGCGTCATTTCATCGTTATGGCTAAACACCACATCTATATCGGAGCCGTACTTCTGAAGCAGCGACCGCATGCACTCGGCCCCCCTGCTCTTAAGGAAATCGCCGTTTACGCTTTCGATGACTTCCATCCTGCTGTCATTTTCAATGGTGTCCATGAAACCGGCTCTTCGCTGGCGCATGGGCGTGGAATTTTCCGTGCCGGTGATCTCAACGATATTTACATGCTCCATTTCGAGACTGTCGGCTTTTCTGATGAGATATTCCGCAGCCATCACGCCTTCTTTGTAAAAGTCCGCACCGATCAGACACTGAGTGAGGCCTTCGGTCTCCGTGTGTATGTCGCGGTCCACGAGGATCACCGGTATTCCCGCCTGCTTTGCCTCAAGAAGGACGTTATCCCAGCCTTCCTCAACGATAGGTGAAAATGCGATGACATCAACCCTGTAGGCAATGAACCGTCTTATGGCCGCAATCTGGTTTTCCTGCTTCTGATTTGCGTTCTCAAGCATAAGGCTCACGCCGTAAAGATCCGCTTTATCCTCGATATCCTGGGTATTTCCTATTCTCCATGCGCTTTCGGACCCGACCTGGCTGAATCCCAGCAAAAGCTTCGGTTCAGGCTGTTCGGGCTTTTTTCCGCAGCCCGTGAGAACACACAAACACATTAAGCCGGCCACTAATACGGTTTTAAGCCGCCTCCCTGCGCGCCTCGATATTTTCTTGTAGTCTTTATTAAACTTGTTCTTCATTTTTGTCAGTCCATTTAAGTGAGCACAATATCAATACCGTAAATTCTAAATCATTCTACCAAATTTGCAGAATTTTTCAAACAAAAAGTTGGGAAATATAAAAAAGAAGGCCCCCGCAAATGAAAGCGAAAGCCCCCCTTTTAACTACTTCTGCGCCTTATCGGCATCTTCTTTTCTTATCTCCGCTCTCTTAATCTTACCTCCAAGTGTCTTCGGGAGCTCGTCCACGAATTCAACGATACGGGGGTATTTGTAAGGCGCGGTGGCGTGTTTTACGTGATTTTGCAACTCTTTTACAAGTTCATCGGAAGGAGTGTAGCCCTTTGCAAGAACGACTGTTGCCTTTACGACCTGTCCGCGGACGGGGTCAGGTGCTGCTGTTATGGCACATTCCACAACTGCGGGATGCTCGATGAGAGCACTCTCGACTTCGAAAGGTCCTATGCGGTAGCCGCTGCACTTAATGACATCATCGTGACGTCCAACAAATCGGTAATAACCGTTGTTGTCGGCCCAGGCAACGTCCTTTAAGTTGTAGTTGCCGCCCTTAAACGCTTCGTCGGTCTGTTCTTTGCTCTTATAGTATCCGATGAAAAGTCCGATGGGAGGGTTCTTCACCACGTTCATTATGGTGATCTCTCCTTCTTCACCGCTCTCGCACTCATTTCCGTCGGCATTTATAAGCCTTATGTCGAACAAAGGATTGGGCTTTCCCATGGAACCCGGGATGGGCTCAAACCAGGGGAAATCTGCGAAGAGAACGGGACCTTCGGACTGTCCGAAACCGGTGTGTATCTTTCCGCCGGTGAGCTCAAGCCACTTGTTGTAAACTTCGGGATTTAAAGGCTCTCCCGCTGTGGCGAAGTTTTCGATGGATGAGAGGTCAAAGGCCTTAACATCTTCCTGGAGCATGAATCTGTACATCGTAGGCGGTGCACAGAATGTGGTGAGCTTGTAGTCCTGCATCTTCTTGAGGAGCTCTGCGGGAACGAACTTTTTCATGTCGTAACAGAATACGGTGGCACCGCATATCCACTGTCCGTAGATCTTTCCCCATCCGAACTTTGCCCAGCCCGAATCGGAAACGCTCATGTGGAGTTTTCCCTTTTGAACCTGCTGCCAGTATTTTGCTGTAACGATGTGTCCCAGAGGATGCAGATAGTTATGGGTTACCATCTTCGGCATTCCTGTGGTGCCGGATGTGAAATAGAGCTGCATCACATCGGTGCCGATAGTCTTCTGATCGTCTGTGGGTCTTTCGAACACAGGGTCGAATTTCATGAACTCTTCATCAAAATCGATCCATCCTTCTTTCTTCACATTACCAACGAGAGCGAAACTGTGGCATCCCGGCATATCCGGCTTTGAAAGCTCAACCTGTGAGATGACATAATCATCGTTTACTGCGATGATCATGCCGACACCTGCAGCATTTACACGGTATACGATATCTTTCTTTGTGAGCTGCAATGTTGCAGGGATAAAGATAACCCCAAGCTTCATGAGGGCCGGGGCGATAACCCAGTATTCCCAGCGGCGGCGGAGGATCAGGAGAACCGAATCTCCTTTTTTAAGCCCGAGAGACTTGAAATAATTTGCCGCGCGGTTGGAAAGATCGGACATCTCCTTAAATGTGAAACTCTTTTCGTTCCCGTCGTCATCGCACCAGAGAAGGCACCTAAGATCCGGTTCTTCCTTTGCCCAGCCGTCAACGATGTCATAGCCGAAATTGAAATCGGCCGGCGCATTTATCTTGAAATTCTCTTTGAAATCATTGTATGAATCAAAATCGATCCTTGGTAAAAATTTTTCAAGCATGATCATAAACCTCCCGTCACTCTGCAATAACCGTGAGGAAAGTTGCCGGTTCATTTCCGTAACATTTCTGACCGTGCATGTAGTTGGGGTTAAAATAGATGCTGTCGCCTGTGTTTAAAACGATCTCCTTGTCGTCAAACGTGACTACCATTGATCCTTTTAACACAAGATTGAACTCCTCACCCTTGTGGCTTACAAGATCTGCCGGTTTATCCGAAGGATCCAGTGTGACTATGAAGGGCTGCATGATCTTGTTTGTGAAGCGGTAAGCAAGGTTCTCGAATTTGTAGCCCGGATATCTGTCGGCATTCTGTCCTTCGCCTTTTCTTACCACCTGATAGGTCCTGAGTTTTGCGCTCGTTCCGGTCATGATCTCGGAAAAGTCGACATTATACAGCTTTGCGAGGGAATAGATGGCTGAAATGGGCACGTTCTCGGCATTTGTTTCATACTCTCTGTACGCTTCCACGGAAACACCTATCTCTTTCGCCACTTCCGCTTCGGAATAACCCATGGCGTCTCTTAAGCCTTTTATCCTTTCGGCAAGCTCAAACAGTTCCTGATCCAATTGTGACCCTCCTTTTTATGTACGCCTTAACACATAAGGAACGCAGTGTATATCAGCATACTTTGGTAATCCAGTTAAACTTATCCTCTGCCTTGCCCCACTGAATGGATGTAAGTGTGTCGTAAAGCATCTGGGTAGTCTCACCGATCTTGAAATTGTTGATCTCGTACTTCTCACCCTTGTAAGAAAGTTCACCGATGGGTGATACAACTGCTGCCGTACCTGTGCCCCATGCTTCCTCAAGTCTTCCTTCTTTGAGAGCTGTGAAGAGTTCGTCGGCGGAGATCCTTCTCTCTTCTACCTTGTAGCCCTTTGACTTAAGAAGCTCTATGCAGGACTTTCTGGTGATGCCGGGAAGAACTGAGCCTAAGAGTTCGGGAGTAACGATGACTCCGTCGATCTTAAACATAACGTTCATGGCACCTACTTCTTCGATGTATTTTCTCTCTACGCCGTCAAGCCAGAGAACCTGTGAATAACCCTGTAATTCAGCCTTGTGTCCCGCACGGTAGGATGCGCCGTAGTTACCGCCGCACTTTGCATATCCCGTACCGCCTCGTACCGCACGTACATCCTCGGTCTCGATCATGATCCTGACGGGATTGATGCCCTCTGCATAGTAGCTTCCCGAAGGAGAACCGATTATGCAGAAAGTGCACTGGTGAACGGTATGAACACCGAGCTTCGGATCGGTTCCGATAAGGAAGGGACGAAGGTAAAGTGATGTTCCCTCGGAATGAGGAACCCAGTCCTTTTCAACTTCAACAAATTTTGTGATGCATTCCAGCATTTCCTGCTCATCCATCTCGGGCATGCAGAGTCTCTCAGCGGAGTTGTTCATTCTGCGTACATTCTCGATGGGACGGAAAAGCTGAACATGTCCGTCTGCGGTCCTGTATGCCTTTAAGCCCTCGAATATCTCGGCGCCGTAGTGGAATACGGCAGCTGCGGGAGAAAGTGAGAAATTCTCGTAAGGTACGATCTCGGCATCTTCCCAGCCATTTTCAAGAGTCCATTTTCTGATGAGCATGTGATCGGAGAAAAATGCTCCGAATCCGAGTTTGCTCTCATCAGAGGGTTTGGTCTTCGGTTTATCTGTAAGTTTAAGAACGATATTCATGGCGTATACCTCTCTTTATCTTAATAATTATATCCGAGTTCCAATGCGTCTTTATTGAATCCGAGAAGATCCTGATGACGTGCTGAAACAATGTGTGAAAGCACTTCCTGTACGTTGTCGAGTGAGAAACCGGGAACTTCCTTGACGAGCTTTCCGGTCATTATCATGTTTGCGAGAGTATCAAGCTTCTTTTCGCTCGCAAGCTGTGTTGCGGGGATGTAGAATACGTTGACGTCGTTTCTCTTGACCTTTCTCTCGATGAGCGTTGAATCAACGAATATGAAGCCGCCGGGAACTACGGTGTCTTCGTATTTATCGAGGGAAGGAAGGTTCATAGCCACAAGCACGTCGGGCTTGTCGACTATGGGGGATCCTATGGGTTCGTCGGACACGATAACATTGCAGTTAGCCGTGCCGCCTCTCATTTCGGGGCCGTAGGAAGGAAGCCATGAAACCTGCTTCTTTCCGATAAGTCCGTTATATGCCATGAATTTTCCGGCGAAGAGGATACCCTGACCGCCGAATCCGGCAAAGATCATTTTTACAGCAGCCATCAGTTTGCTCCTCCTTCCGCGTATATGTCTTTGTATACACCGAGAGGATAATAAGGGATCATCTCGTTCTGGATGAACTCAAGACTCTTCTCCGGGCTCTTACCCCAGTTTGTGGGGCATGCGGAGATCACTTCAACAAGTGAGAATCCCTTTCCTTCGGTCTGGTTCTTGAAAGCATGAAGGATGGCCTTCTTTGCTTTTCTTACGTTGGCAACGTTGTTTACGGCAACTCTCTCAAGGAAAGCCGCACCGTCAACGTCACGGAGCATCTCCACCATCTTGATGGGGAAGCCGACCTTGCTTGTGTCACGTCCGTAAGGGGATGTCTGTGTCACCATTCCGGGAAGTGTGGTGGGAGCCATCTGGCCGCCTGTCATGCCGTAGATCGCGTTGTTTACGAATATTACGGTAATGTTTTCTCTTCTTGCAGCGGCATGTACGATTTCAGCTGTTCCGATGGATGCGAGGTCGCCGTCGCCCTGGTATGTGAAGACGATCTTTGAAGGATCTGAGCGCTTAACGCCTGTGGCAACGGCCGGAGCACGTCCGTGAGCTGCCTGTACGCAGTCAACATCGAAATAATCGTATGCCATTACGGAGCATCCGACGGATGCAACGCATATGGTATCTCCCTGGATACCGAGTTCATCTATCGCTTCCGCAACGAGGCGGTGTATTATGCCGTGAGTGCAGCCGGGGCAATAATGCAGCGGTGCGTCTGTCAGGCTCTTCGGTTTATGAAATTCTGCCATAGTACTTTACGCCTCCTTATCTGCTTTCTCGATAGCCGCGAGCACCTCATCCGGAGCGGGAAGCATTCCGCCTGTACGGTTACAGAGGTAAACGGGCTTCTTGCATTTGATCGCAAGTTCAACGTCTTCAATGAGCTGACCCATGGAAAGCTCAACGGAGATAAATGCCTTGCACTTGTCTGCCGCTTTATTGAGCACATCCTTGGGGAAAGGCCATAAGGTGATGGGGCGGATAAGACCTGCCTTGATACCCTTTGCTCTTGCTTCGGTGATGGCGTTCTTTGCGATACGTGCGGTGATACCGAAGGAAACGATGCATATCTCGGCATCATCCATCATGTATTCCTCGTAGAGCACTTCATTTTCTTCGATCTTCTTATATTTCTCGAAACGTTCAAAGTTCTTTTTCTCTAGTATCTCGGGCTTTAAGTACAGTGAGTTTACGATGTTCCTCTCTCTCTTTAAGCCTGTACCCGTGAGTGCCCAGGGCTTTGCAACGGGCTCTGTCTTGATCTCTTCGATCTCAACGGGCTCCATCATCTGTCCCATCGTTCCGTCTGCAAGGATCATGCTCACCATACGGTATTTGTCGGCAAGTTCAAAGCCTTTTACGGTAAGCTCTGCCATTTCCTGTACGGATGAAGGTGCGAGAACGATGTTTCTGTAATCACCGTGTCCGCCGCCCTTTACAGCCTGGAAATAATCACTCTGCGAAGGCTGGATGCCGCCGAGTCCCGGACCTCCGCGCTGTACGTTAACAACGAGGGCCGGAAGGTCGCATCCTGCGAGATATGAGATGCCTTCGCTCTTTAATGAGATTCCCGGTGAGGATGAAGAGGTCATTACTCTCTTACCGGTTGAAGCAACACCGATCACCATGTTGATAGCGGCGATCTCGGATTCTGCCTGCAGGAACGTACCGCCGATCTTGGGCATACGCTTTGCCATGTATGCGGCAACTTCCGTCTGAGGTGTTATGGGATATCCGAAATAGAAATTGCAGCCTGCCTTGATCGCTGCTTCGGCAATGGCTTCATTTCCTTTCATCAGCACTTTTTCTGACATAAATCTTTACCTCCCTTTTAGCCGTTGATAGTTATAACACAGTCAGGACACATCATCGCACATGATGCACATGCGATGCACGCTGCCTCATCAATGCACTTTGCGGGGTGATGCCCTTTTACGTTAAGCACTTCTTCATCAAGAGCCACTATATGTTTAGGGCACGCTGTGACGCAAAGCCCGCAGCCTTTGCATACATCACTTTTGAATTCGATCTTTGACATAAACGTTCCTCCTTCTATAGTTCCACCGGTCGTTTCTGAAGCCTTAACGGGAAAAGATCCGGTATTTTGTTTTTTAATCTATCGTAAAGCCTTGTTTCAACACTTGTAAATCTAACGGGTAATCCTGTGAGCTTTGAGATGTCTTCCGCATATGTGAGAGAACTTAAAACATGTTCCGGTTCTGTCTCCGCTCCTAAATTCGAGTTGTTCACGATACCTGTAAAACGCATATTCGCAGCGGTCTCGATCTCTTTCATGATCTCAATGGCACTCTCGGGCGTTCGTGACAGGGGTCTGAACCTGTTTACAACCAGCAGGAGTTCGTAATCGTTCTCCTTTAAGATGCTTTCGGAATATCTTCCGAGAGCCGTGGCTCCTCTGTCATCCCCTCCTATGTCAAACACGGCGTGGCGGTCGTGAATGTCTATAAGGGAATAAACTTCGCCGGGAAGTGCGGGAAGATCGACGTTAGATCCCGCAAATTCGGAAGATATGAGTGTTATGCCGTGTGCTTTAAGTTCATCCTCCGAATCTTTAGTCCTAAAGTAAGGATTTACGATGTCAAGGTCTGCGATGCAGGTATCAAATCCTCTTTCCTTAAGACCTACGGCGTAGTTCACGGCCACGTTTGTCTTGCCGCTGCCGTAGTGTCCGGCAAATAAAGTCACTCTTTTTGCTTTTGTAAAAACGGTATCTGTCATGCAAATTCCTTTATGACTTTAAAACTTTAGTACTATAAATCGTTAGTATAGCCTATCATCTTTTATTTTGCAATTACTTTTTATTTTACCCGGCGATTAACGGTGCTTATAAATGACACGCCTTACAGCTCTTTTCTGATGATCTTTCCTGAAATGGTCTTGGGAAGCTCTGTCCTGAATTCCACGATCCTCGGGTATTTGTAAGGAGCTGTCTTTTCCTTGACGTAATTCTGGATCTCCTTCTTAAGTTCTTCCGTGCCTTCCGTTCCCTTTGTGAGCACGATGCAGGCTTTTACGACCTGTCCTCTCACTTCATCCGGGGCAGCCGTTACGCCGCACTCAAGCACATAAGGAAGCTCCATGATGACATTTTCGATCTCGAAGGGTCCGATGCGGTATCCCGATGATTTGATGACATCGTCGATACGTGATACATACCAGAGATATCCGTCCTCATCACGATATGCAATGTCTCCGGTGTGGTAATAACCATCGTGCCAAACTTCCTTTGTTCTTTCCTCGTCCTTGTAATATCCGAGGAAAAGTCCGGCGGGTCTTCCGTCTCCGGTGTATACGCAGATCTCACCGTTCTCACCGATGCCTACGGGCTTTCCGTCCGTGTCAAGAAGCTCTATCTTGTATGCCGGTGAAGGCTTTCCCATTGAGCCCGGTTTCGGGGTCATTCCTACGAGAGTACCTACAGTGAGCGTTGTCTCCGTCTGTCCGAAACCTTCCATGATGTTTAAGCCCGTTCCCTGCTGGAACTGGTAGAACACCTCGGGGTTTAATGCCTCGCCCGCAGTGGTTGCGTGTTCGATTCCAGAAAGATCATATTTCTTGAGATCCTCTTTTATGAACATCCTGAGCATCGTAGGCGGTGCGCAGAAGGTTGTGATGGGATATTTTCCGAAGAGTTCAAGGATGTCTTCAGCATGGAATCTGTCGAAGTCATATACGAACACAGCGCCTTCACAGAGCCACTGACCAAAGAGCTTGCCCCAGAGAGCCTTTCCCCAGCCCGTATCGGATATGGTGAAATGAAGTCCGTTTGTCCTTACGCAGTGCCAGTATTTTGCGGTAACAAAATGTCCGAGAGCGTAAGTATTGGAGTGAAGCACCATTTTGGGATATCCGGAGGTTCCCGAAGAGAACAGCATGATCATCGGTGCATCGCCCGAAGGTGTGTCCTTTGTGCGAAGGAAACGTCTTGAGAAGAAGGGGAATTCCTTTCTGAAATTGTGCCAGCCTTCTCTGTCCTCTCCCACAACGATCTTGAGCTTAAGTGAAGGGCATTCGCCCACAGCTTCGTCAACGCATTCCGCAGTGCCGTCTTCGGTGGTGCATACAATGGCGGATATCTCACCCGCATTGAATCTGTAAACGAAATCGTGGCTCTTGAGCTGGTTTGTAGCGGGAACAACGACGGCCCCTATCTTATTTAATGCAAGGAATGATATCCAGAACTCAAGGTGGCGCTTAAGTACAAGCATTACCCTGTCGCCGGGCTTTATGCCGAGAGACGTGAAGTAGTTTGCCGCCTGGTTTGAAAGTTCCTTCATCTCACGGAACTCGATCTTTCTCTCGTTCTTGTTCTTGTCGAGATGGATCATTGCAGTCTTCTCGGGATGTGTCTTTGCGATCTCATCAACAATGTCGAATGCGAAATTGAACTTCTCCGTGTTCTTGTATCTGATGGCCTGAAGGCTTCCGTCCTCGGCCTCGTCACACTCAATGTAGTTCTCGTAAACAAGACCCTTTGTCTGCTTTGCCCTTGTTATCTGCTTCTGGGTGAATTCCGTTTCTTCCTCTTCGGAAGCCATTACCATAACGAGGAACTTACAGGGTTTTCCGCCTACTGCGATCATGCCGTGAGGCTTTGATGATGCGTAGTAGATGGAGTCTCCTTCATTAAGGATCTCTTCGTGATTGCCGACTCTGATACGCATTGAGCCTTCAACGATGTAGTCAAATTCATGGCCCGCATGGACTGTTGTATGGATCGGCATGTTCTGGAGTTCTTCCCTGTATTCGTATGTAACGAAATAAGGCTCTGCCAGCTTTTTCTTGAAATTGGGAGCGAGGTTCTGGATAAGCTCACCATCCTCTTTTGCGGTGATCATACCCATGCCGGCTCTTGTCACATTGTAGCTTGTGAGTCTTGCGGACTGGCCTTCCAGGAGTTCCGTGATCTCCAGTCCGAAGGAAAGGGCGCATTTATGAACGAAAGTGAAAGGAAGATCCGCTCTCCCATCCATGTATTCGTTGAACTTATCAATGGTGATCTCGGTCTTTTCAGCCATCTCGGCATCGGTAAAGCCCTTGATCTCCTGCATGTCACGTATACGTGCTATCACTTCCATGTTCTGTTCGTTTCTTGTTTCTTCGGGTCTCTTCACTTGTTGGTCCTCCTAATAAATGAAAGTTGGTAGGCATAGAGACAAACAAAAAATTGTCTCAATTCGGAAAGCATTGAGACAAAAAAACCGTCTCAATGAAAAACATTGAGACGGATATGATCCGCGGTACCACTCAATTTCCCTTTTTTCCAAAGGGCCCTTTAAGGTCTTACAACCTCTTTGCACTAACGTAGCTCTCACGTAGGACATTACTATATGAGTCAAAGATCATAATTCATATCCTCGGCTCGGAAGGGATTGGAGTTTTCTGAAGCCCTTACATGCTCACACCAGCCGCATGCTCTCTGAAAAGTTTTTCAGGCTCCGTCTTCGTCACAGCCTTTGATTGATTTAGTCGATTAAATTGTTAAAGAACTTATACCACTTATAAAATTACTTGTCAACAAAAAATTCAAAATAATGCTTATTAGCGGTGCTTATACCAAACTACTGTTTCTCGTCCATAAACGCAGGGCCTGCGGCATGGAGTCCCGTCATTGTCTTATAATAGTTGCTTGCGGTATTTCTGCTCACCTTGAAGTTTTTTACGTTCTTCCTCACATTGCCCGCAACCATGGCAAAGGAGTCCTGATTTCTCTTTTCGCAGGCGATCACCAAAGCACCGAGCTCAGTGACTTCCTGTATGAGTTTCTGGAGTGTGATGATGAGGTCCTTGTTGGCGTCCTTCTCCGCTTCAAGATTTTCTTTTATCTTGTTATACATTGTCTGAAATCCCGAATCAAGCTCATTCACTTCCGAAATGAGCCCTTCTTTTTGGGAAATGATCTCATCAAACAATTCATCATCGAAAGTCTCGGCTTTAAGAAGCTCCGACTGTTTCTCGGTAAGAGTCAGCATCTCCTTTAAAGCGTTCCTCTTTTTAGTGATCATATCCGTCATCATCCTGAGATATCCGGCAAGCCCGCCGTTTTCCATATGCTGATCCCCCTTTATTTACCACTACAAGGGCCACGTGCATAGCACATGACCCTTTTTTAATGAACGTTATTTGATTGTTTGAAGAAGTCTTACTTCACGTACATGTGGTTCTTCTTCATGATCTCTTTCCAG
>JAEEGL014214337.1_pt1 | contig 14537 bp, 2 predicted proteins | sample 9134231 | NCBI WGS metagenome assembly JAEEGL01 (sample SAMN16246548, study PRJNA631951) | gut metagenome | biome: gut microbiome; feature: rumen; material: fiber-attached | host: Bos | place: Iran: Karaj | collected 2018-10
CAATAAAGTTAATGTTTGAGTGTAAAATTTGCTAATATTTTTTATTTTTCTATCAAAAATAGGCGATTTCAGACACTTTTATTCAAAAGATGATTAACTACTCGTTTTAATAATTTGAAGTCAATACAAGTCAAGGAAGTAGGCAAAGAATTGATTTCTACAAACAAATAAAGGCGTATCGTTGGAATTACCCAGCGGTACGCCTTTTTTTTATCAATAGTATTACTAATTTATTCTCTAATTACTCCACCTAGTTTATCAGCCCATTTTTCAGTATAAAATTTATAATACTTATTTTTAGCAGGTTTAACTATAGGACCATATAGCCATGCCCAAATAGCAGAAGGAATACCTATAACTAGTAAATATAACCAACCTAAATATCTACTTTGAATAGTATGACCATATTCATGTTTAATATTATTAGCATCATAGATATATCTATAATTTAGAAAAATATAAGTACCTAGACTTATTCCTCCATGAAAACCACTAATATAATAGCAAGTTATATCTTTAATAGTATCTTTTTCTCTAATGAAAGTAGGATAAAAAGTTTTATAAAAAAGAAGAATAAAGAAACCAATAGTTATTTGTGGTAATTGCCACACTGTTAATAAAAACTTTTTCATTCTTTCCACCAATCACGAGTTTGTAAACCTAAATTCTTAGCTACTTTGGTAGCAATAACATTTTCTCCAATTCTATAGTAATTATTACTCTTATTAATATGCTGTATTCTATTTACCTGACGGATAATAGGAATGTTACGTTTTATAGGTACAATGAATTTATTTTCTCCTTTATAAGTTCCTCTATCATATATAGGCTTAAATTTAGGATCAAACATAAATTGAACACTATAATTACCTAATTGAACAATATCTCTCATACCGCCAGCACCAGCTATAGGTGAATTATAAAGAGTTTTTGCTTCACTATATAATCCGAAAGGAGTAAAAGCATTACTTTCAGTATAAAGCCTATCGGCTAAATATAAAGCAGAATTAATTAAATAATCATCTTCCATATCGTCATCATCCCATAAAGCATACATAAGATAAATCATAATTAAAGGCAAACCTATACCAGCTAAATCACCGCATATTCTTTGAACATTTCTTCTTTCCCATTCAGGCATAGTAGCCCATCTAATATTAATATCATAGAAGTTATCAATAAGAGCAGTAAACCAACTTCTAATTGCACCAAACATATCATAATCATTTTTAGCTTTTAAATCAGCTTTCAAATCTTTACGATATTGTTTAAATGAACCAAATAGTAATTGCCAAGATGAAACATAAGAACCTTTTTCATTAGTTCCGCGAGCTTCATTATAAAAGCCTCTAGTTCTATATCGTTTCATTATACCAGGATAAAGATGTTTATGGAATTGAGTAAGTAAGTTACCATACCATTTTCTCTCAATATTTCCTCCACCAACTTTATCGTATACACCATGTATTCTATGGTTTATACCAATTACTCTTAGCTTAAATGCTCCTATATGACTAGCATCTATATGACTATCAGATTTAATTCTAGTTACACCTGTTTCAGAATCATATTCAAATTGGTCAATCATTGAAGGAAGTTTTTCAAATTCCTTTCTAGCTTGTTCAGTATATTCATCAAGAGTTTTTCTATAATTAGAAATAACAGATAGTTTTTCTTCTCTACTAGCAAATAATTTTACAAATTCTTGAACTATATTTTTTCTAAGAGTATCAAACTCATATTTAAGTTGATTATTAGATTTAATTTCAGCAAGCAGTTGATTAAGTAATGCTTCCTTTACGGGGTCGCCCTTAATAGACTCTTTTAAAGCAAGATATTCTATATTTTGAGTATAATCATTAAAACTACCAAATACCCATTTACCATTAAAAGGATCTTGATAAACTTTATTATCTTCAAGTGCAGCAAATAAAACTCCATTTTGCATCATATGTTCACCACCAGATTGGAACATAAATGTAAGTTCATTAATACGATTTGCTGCTGCACTAACATCAAATTTTTCTTCTTTACCTAAGAAATCAGCTTTAGAATCAATTTCAACAACATTGAATAATTTTATAAGACCGCTTTCAAAAGTACTGGATTTATCACTATACATATCTCTAAGATAACTAGGTACATTTTGGAAATATCTAGCCATACCTTTTCGATATGAACTTCTTGAGAAATAATCTTGAGCAAAATATTCTCCAGCAATATTAATTAAACCAGTATTAACGTTAGCTATACCAGCATATAAGTTTAACATCATATATCTAGCAGAAGCCATACCTTGAAGAGTATCAGCAATAGGAGCTAAACGATGCATTTCTTTATATTCATCAAAAAGTATTTTTCTAAGGAATTGTTCAAATACTTCAATGCTAGAAGTTTGATTTTCAGAATATTTAGTAACTTTACCATAATTATTTACTTTAATATTCTTTCTATCTTTCAAATCTTCTATCATAAGATAACCAAGATTCTTAGAATTTTGTTTAGCATTATATATAGAAGAATTATAAACAAACTCTTTAAATACTTTTAACCAATCTCTATTAAGAAGTGCAGCATCTATTTCTTGATTCCTCTTTCTTATTTCATCATTTTGTTTCTTTATATCATTCTTATATTTAGTATATGCTTCATCACTCATACTGCCTTGTTCTTCAATCTTAATTAAAGGTTGATAACCTTTACCTTTAAGTAATTGAAGCATGGACATAGCTTTGCTATAATCATGAGAATAATCAACATTTGCTCTAAATTCCCTATCATTATAGTTTCTTTTATATATTCCAAGTAAACTTAAACCAGTATCAATAGCAACTTTTTGTAACGAAGTATCTTCTTTTCTTAGTCTTGGAGCATAACCTTGTTCTATAAATTTAGTATTTACATAATTAGTAGCAGCCATATTCATAATAGAAGTAAGATATTCAAGCATTGCTACTTCATCACTGTTTAATTTTACAGGATTACTATAATCTTTACCATCTTTAGAATTAGTAGATTCTTTATAGTTGTTATTAAATTCCTTATATCTAGGATTTAAGAATTTTTCATCTCTTATTTCTCTAGTATAATTTTCTGGAGTAGGATCAAAAGTATAATCTCCAGATAAATCACCACTTTCTTTTATGTGAAGATTAGTCCAAATAGGAATAGGAACATATCTATGCTCATATTTATTATAATAATGATTTCTATCAAACCATTCATCTTTATAATTTTGAGCAAGTTGAGTAGCTTCTTTTTCTGTTTTACCAGATGCAATAGCTTCATCAAATATTCTATCAGATTCCTTTTGAACTCTTATTAATTCTTCATCATAATATTTGGTGGTTCTATATTCAACATTTTTATTTATAATATCTCTAGCTTTTGTTCTAGCTTCATCAACATAATCAGGACGAATGTATTCTCCCTTCTTATTTTTCTTTAAATCATAATAACCATAAATAAGAGGATTAGCATAAAATTCTCCTTTCTTATTAGTTTTAGGTTCAAAATTGCTTTTAGTTTCACAGAATAATTGTTCAAAATAACTTCTCTTAGCAGCATCATAAGTCTTATATTTAAGATATTGTTCACCAAAAGCAACTTTGTTTACTTTCTTAACAAAAGGAGTTTTTTCTTTCTTAGCAAGTTCTTCATCAAAGTCTTCACTTTTATCTTTAGATATTTGTCTATTTATATCTTTTATATCACTAAATATTGAAATAAGTTCGTCTAATTCAGCGGAAGTACAACGATTATATAATGTATCAAAATCTAATCTTCCTGTTTCTTTAGGAATACCTTTGCCAAGTATTTTATTCGCTCTAGTATAAAGTTCTCTTCTTTGATTTAAAAGTTCTTCAGAAACATTACTTTCAAATATTTCTTCTTTCCAGAATTTATCACTAAGAATAACTCCTTCAGGAACATCTTTTATTAATTGAGAATCGGAATATCTAGAACCTTCATTATAATTACCTACATTATATTTTTCTTTTAAATCATCAGATATAGCTTTTTGTTCTTCTGCTGTAAATTTAGTACCAATTATTTCTCCAAAAGCATCTCTAAGAGTATCTTTAGTGTCTTTTACTTCATCAAATTTAGAAGTACCTTCAACAACTTCTCCACGAAGTGTAGCAAAAGCTTCAGTTAATATATCCTGAGTCTTTTTATTTAATCTTTTGTTAGAATTTATAGAAAGCCAATCATAAGCAATTTTATATTGTTCATCCATCAATTTTTCTTCCATTGTTTCATTTGGATGAAGCATATCATATTTTTCTATATAAGATAAAGAAGATTTAAGAGTACGAGTAAAATTAACAGTAGGAACTTCTTTATAGAATTCTTTATAAAGTTTTCCTATTTTACCCATATATTTTACTAAAGCTTTATTATCATTAATTATATTTTGTCTTTCTTCTTTATATTTAAGTAATTGACTTTCTTGTTCTTCTGTAAGATTATCAAGTTCTTCTAAATTATTTATATTATCACTTATTCTCTTAAACTCTAAATAAGTTTCTCCTAATTCTTTGTAAACTTCCCTTTCAGCAGAAAGTTTAGTAGAATAAAATCTATCTATAAGTCTTTGTTCAGTATGATTAAGTTTCCAAGCAGCATATTCAAGTTCTTTTTCAAATGTTTCTTTAGCATAATTTCCTTTAGTTTCTACTAAATCTTGAATATCTTTTTCAAATTTTTCTTTATCTTCTAAGAATTTAGGAGAATATCTTTGATAGAATTTACCATCTTTATCTATCAATTTATCCATATCTACTTTATCAGTAAGAAGTTTATTATATTCTTCTTCAAATTTAGCAGCAGCAATTCTTCCTTCATACATTCCTTTGTTAACTTGTTGATGTATAAGTTTAGCAATAAGTTGAATTTGTTTATGTGGAAGTTCTGTTGTTGCAGCAAAATATCTATCAAAGAAATCTATATCACTAAAATTATCAGTAATATTAAGAATATGACTTCTTACTAAAGGATTTGTAGATACTGATTCAGCAAGATAAATATTAAATATATTAGTAAATGCTTTATTTATTTTATTGTTATCAGTAATAGATTTTATAAGTCTTTGTATTTCATCTATAACTCTTTGAGTTTCTTTATCACTACTTTCAAATTTTATACCAGCATTAATACCTAAAGTTTCACCAAAAGTTTTAGCCTGTAAGAGGAAACTCAATAGATTATTAAAATCTTCATCATTTTGTTGTATCTTTCTATATAATTCTAAATCATCAATAGACATAAAAGTACCATCAGATAATTTAAAACTATCAATCATAGAATTAAGATACGCAGCTTTATCTTGATAATATTTTAAAACTATAGATAACATACTATCGGTTCTACCGTCTATAGATTTTTTAGAATCAAGATAAATATGTTGATAAGCTAATTTATCTAAAGTTTTATTAGCTATAGATTTTTTATCATTTTCTATATAAGAATCTCTTCTAATAGCTTTTCCTATAAGTTGAGCTATTTCAGCACTTTCGGTTAAAGTTGTAGTAAGATTGTCAGTAGGATCTTTTCTAGTAAATTCAGAAATTTCATCTAACAAAGAATAATTTTCTTGTTGTTCTTCTTCATTAATATTATCAATTTCTTCATTAACTTCAGGAGAACTTTCTATTTCTATTTTATATATGTCGGGATAAATATCTTTAGATAATTTACCTTCATTATTAAATTTATCATAATAATATTCAAAAGAAGAATCTATTTCAGACGCTTTTATAGATTTATCATTCTTTCTATTATAATAAGGTTTAGAATTGTACTTAGTTATCTTAACTTCTACTATTTCATCATTAATGAAAACATTTTGATAAACAAAATCTCCAGTAACTTTAAGTCCTAAGATATTCTTTATAGTAGGATTATTATTAAGAATTAAAGCATCTTCTACACTTTCTGGTTTATCTATTATAGCATCCTCTATTTCAGAAACAAATGTTCTAACAGGAATTTTTCGTTTTTCATCTGTACTATCAAATACATTAATTAAACTATTCTTTTCAACATCTTTAGAAAATGCTTTTGTTTTATCATATCTTTTACGGGCATATTCTGAAGATTTACCGTTTATAGATTTTGTTATTTCATTAGTAATATCAGAAATATTTTCTTCAGTTGACTTTTCTCTAGAATCATATTTGTTTTTAAATGTTTTAATATAATGTTCGTAATAAGAATAATCAACTATTTGACTAGTAATATTGTTAGGATTTATAGATTGATTACTATGTTCATTTTCTTCAAGTTTATCTAATGGAACTAAGAAAATATATGGACATTTGTCCATTTCTACAATCTTATAAAGTATATTTTCTCTATTAAATACTATATTTCTATAATTTCCAGAATAAGTATTTTTATCATTTTTAAAATTACTTATAAGACTTTCATAAGATTTTATTTTAGGAATAATAACAAGTTTATTACTTCTTAAACATTCTTTAAATAAATCTCCTTCGTTTTTATTTTCTTTATTTCCAGTAGGTTTCTTAATATATAATTTTCTAATTATAGAAGAATTTGCTCTAGCTAATCTATCTATATAATTATTGTTTATAAAATTAGAAACATCACTTATTATATCAAATTGAGATTTACATTCATTAATAATATTTAATCCTTTAGATTTAATATCTGCAAGAAGAATATCATTCTTAATTATTTTAGTAATACTATTTTTCTTAAATTTAAATCCTTCTACTACGAAAGCATATTTAACTAAATCTATTGCAGCTAATTTAATAAGAGGATTCTTGCTATAAAATGCTTTCTCAAATAAATTCTTTATATCATCAGTATTAGATGATGTATCATTTACATATAATTTATTAGCAGAATATCCTTTATTTTCTAATTCTGTTGTATTTGCAATTCTAGCTTCAATTAAATCAAATATTCCTCGTTTAGTACCAAGACAACGTTTGATAAAGTTTATCTTTTGAAGAGGAGTAAATTTAACATATTCAGAAATAAATTCTTGACTAGGATTCATAAATTCTTCAACAGATAAAGTAGTATTATCATATTTAGAATCTTTTACAAATCCAGCAATTCTACCTTGTTCTTGTTCCCAATAAGGTAAATCTTTTTCAGATTCTACTTCTGCGTAATCAGGAATTACAAATCCATTTTCAGTAATAATAATAGGACTATTTATAACTAATAAAGTGTTATATACTTCACCTATTATATATTTCTTTACAGTATCATAATTTTTATCACTAAGAGTTTCAGTACCTAAAGCTAATTGAATACTTTTCATTAAAGCTACAAAACTATCACTTTCTGTAGGAATAAGTTTTCTATTAACTTCAATGGATGGAAGTATTCCTTTTTCATAAAATGCAGCAAGATATTTATAACCAGAATTTTCTACATCAATAGAACTACCCCGTAAAGGATAGATTGCATCCATTACACTTACAGCTTGTCCTTCATCATTTACTGTATATAGAATTTCATTTATACTATCTTTAGGATTTCTATATTTTTTAACATTTTCATCAAATTCTCTTGTAGCTTTAATTGATTGTTTTATAGCATTACCTTCAGGTCTTAAAACTCTACCTACACTTTCAATAGCATTAGCAACAATTTGTATATGATTAAATTGTAAAGTTGTTATAAAATCAAAAATAAGATTTTCTTTAGTATTTTCTTTATCGGATAATCTATTTTTAATTTCTCTCTTATTTAAAGGGAAATTATATGATTTTATATTCTTTATTTTTACTATTTTATTAATAACATCAGGATCGCTAGTAAAAGCATCATATATTTGTTCTATTGTACTATTTTGAGTAATACCTTTTAAATTCATCTCTAAAGCTAATTCCTTTAGAGTTTTATTAATAGGATTACCACTTTCACTTATATAAATAGAATTATTATTAAAATAGTTTTTAACAATTCTACTTATACCAGGAAGCATTAACCATGCAACAGAAGTATCAGTATCTACACCAACATCTAATAAAGTTTTAAATACTTTAAATGTGTATTCATTTTCATTTTTAATAGCACCTTCTTTGATAGCATCGAGGATGTGAGCAGTAGTTTGGGATGAATAAGGGCCTATAAGTCTACCTACGACATTACGACCAGTCCTACTCCAGCCAAGCATATTATGAGAAACAATAACATCTCCATCAACTTCTACACCATCATAAGAATTTAATATATGTTTTTTATTATAATTACCATCATTATAAAGAACATTTATAGCATATTTGTTGTGTAGTTTAGTTCTAAGCTTTCCATTAATACTATTTAAGGTATCTCTATTAACACTAAATGCTTTAAGTTTCTTACCATCAATAGCATTTTGCATAAATCTTAATTGGTCAAATGGATTATAAGGAGATGCTTGACCAAATCCACTACCATCAAGTTCTCTATTTATTTTTATACTTTCACTAAGTTCATCAAAATTAGAACGACCTAACATTTCTTCAATACTATCTTCAGAAAGCATAATTTCAATCATTGCTTCTGTTATAGTATTGTTATTATTTTCTAATTTATGTCCTTCTTTATCAATTTCATGAACTATAGCATATATACTATCTCTATCAAAGTCAGAACCAGACTGAGTAACCCATTCATTTGGAACTATAACATTAGAACCTTCAGCTTCAGGAAGTAAATCTTCAATAACTCCAACTATTACAGATTGTTTTCCTTCAGTAGGAATACGATATAAAATTTGTTTATCTAATCCATTCTCTCTAAGATATGCTAAAGCTGCATCTTTTCCTTTTTCTTTAACAAGTTTTGAAATATAACTATTCCAAGGTGCAACTTTAATTTGCATAGTATTTTCTCCATTAGGACGATATTGTAAATTATTATCGTATCCTATAGATGTAACTTGAGTACCATGCCAACCAGCTAATTCTTGACGAATTATTCTATTTTTCCAAATAGATTGAATAACCGCTTCAAGTTTAGTAGAAACATTATTCATCCAAAGTGGCATAACAAGATTACCATCTTCATCTGGAGTAAGATATTGAAGAGTATCTCTATCAAGTTTTAATCGCTGTCCTTCCCTACGGGCAAGTTCCAAGAATTTATTAAATCTAAGATTATTTCTTTTATTAGCAATTTCAACTTCTGTTAATCCTTCTATATCTTCATCATTTAATTTATTTACTATTCTTCCATTATCATACTCCCAACCCATATCATCAAGAAGTTTATCAAACGATTGGTTGATATTATCAGTAAATGCATCTTGTATTCTATCTATGGCTTTTCTTGTATTCTCAGAAACAAAGTAATAAGAATCAAGAAGCTTTTTCATGATTTGAATACCAGCTTTATTTACTTCATCTTTAATATGGTCTTGAATATCTTCTTGTTTATATAAATTAGAATAGTAATAATTTTCTACAGGATAATCATTATATACATCAGAACTTTGACCTCCATTAATAGGATTATAATTTTCAAATTTTTGACCAGTAATACTTTCTTCAAATTCTTGGAAATGAGGAACACCATTATTATCCCAAAGAGTCATTATGTTTCTTTGAGCAGCTTTAGATGTTTCTGCAGTGTTTAATTGACCTATATCATTTCTATGCATTATAGCATATACTTTTTCAAGGTCTGTTCCTTTAATTAATGCTGGAATTAAAACATATTCTGCATTTTTAATTTGACGAGGATAATACATTCCTGTTTCCTCATCAAATTGAACATCATAATAAACATTCTTTTGAACTTGAATACGAGCATTAATCTTAGATAAATCTAATTTTGTTACATCAACATTAGGATCAGCAAGTTGCTTAATTAAACTTTCGTATTCTTTGTATGTTCCATCAGCAACTTTTCTTCTTATAAATTCTTCAAATGTTATAAATGATTGAGCATCATTAAACTTAGTTTTAGAACCTTTTACTAAATTTCCATTTTTGTCAATGTAATCTCTACCATAACCTTGACAAATTTGATTTGCTATGTCAGTAGCAAGAACTTCATCTCCAGTTGTTTCCAAAATATGTTTATATATTTGGTCAAACATTGTATTAAGAGATTCTTCACTACTAATACCTATAGTATTTGCAACAGTTACAGCTCTAAAACCAGTTCTAAGATACATAGGAGAAGATTCTATTTTAGAACCTATTTTAGCATAAGTTTCTAAACCAGGGATATCTATAATAACTTCTTTTCCTGTAGCATCTTTAGCATTTCTCAAAGGACCTCCAGTAATATCATTAAAATCAAAAGCTCCATAAGAGGAACCGCTCATTTGAGTTTCTTTAGCTCTTTTTAAGAAAGTTTGAGCATCTTTGTAATATTTACTAGAACCTTCAAATATATCGTCAAAAGCATAATATGCTAAAGTAGTATTTAAAACAAAATCTTCAAAATTAATATTATTTCCTTCTACATTCAATATAGAAGATAAATTATTAGCTTGTAAATTTATATATTTTGTATAAGCATCTAACCATTGTTCTACAACATCATTTAATTTATTTTCTAATTCTTCTGAACTAGAAAAAACTAAATTACCTTTATATTGTCTAACAAAAGATTGTGCATTGTCTAAATTAAGAACCAATCTATCTCCAGATTGTTTAAATACAGAATCATTATGTCCATAAAGATTTAAGAAATCAGATAATATATCATTCACATTTAAATTACTACCATTTATATTAAATAGTTTTGTAAATTTAAATATATTACCAGCAAGTTTTCCATCTACAACTATATTACCTTTGCTATCAGTATGAAGTAATTTAAATAAGTTTTTATCCGAAGTTTTAGTGATATATCTATCACCTTCTTTTTCAAAAACACTATTTAATTGAGCAACAAAATTATTTATCTCTCCTAATAATTGTTGTTTGAAAGCTAAAAACATAGCAGAATCTCTGTTATAATCTTTAGCTATAGTTCCCATACTTACACCATAATCAATAAAGAATTGTCTATTAGAATCAATAAATGAATCTAATTCTCCATTTGTAGGTTTTGTATTGTATGAACTATTTTCTATTATAGTTTCAGGAGAAGCTCCTTCTTCTAAAAGATTTATAGATTCTTCAACAATATCAGAAGTAGTTTTCTTTACAGTAGAAGATATATTAACTAATTCAGGATTTATATAATAATTTCCTTCTTTAGTAGCTTTTAAATAAACTATAAAAAAGTTTTTAGTTTCTTTATTAGTATATCGTAAAGGAATTAATACTTCGTTATCATTTAATTCAAATGTAGTATATTTTGTTTTATTTATTTTATTAGGAATACTATTTATAAAAATATCTAAAACTTTTTCTTTACTAATAGTATTTGCTTTATCTAAAGATTTTCTTCCAGCAATTATATCATTATGAATACTTATAATTTGTTTATCATTTACATCTGTCGTTAAATTTATATATCTTTTTGCTTTATTTATTTCAGTATTAATTTCTCCTTCATTATAACTATATAAATCTTTATGAGAATATCTCGGCATTTGAACTGCAAAGATGTTTGAAGCATCTGAAGGAATACGCATTAAATAATTTGCAAAACCTTTTACTTCTTCATCTGTATTACCAGAATATCTAATAGGTTTTCCAAACATTTGTATTTGCGACATAAGAAAATCATTTTGACTCATTTGTTTATAAGTGAGTCCTTCTCCTTCAGAATCTTTAATACCATCAAAAAGACTTATATTAAAAGCATCAAAGAATTTTTTATTTACAGTATATTTATTATGAGATTTGGTAAACATTCCTTCTACTTTACCAGGAATACCAAATATTACAGTAGAATATTCAAATTGAGAAGTATTATATTTTTGTTTAGTAAGAAAATCTTTAAGTATTTCTACTCCATTTCCACCATTATTTAAATCTTCTTTAATTTGATTAACTAAATTAGTTATATAACTATTTTTAATCAAATTACTAGACATTTTTCCTTCAGCATTAACAGTATTAAGTTTTGTTCTTACAGGAATAACATCTTTAAAAAGATTTGATAATTTTATAATAGCAGAATATTGAGCATTTTTATTTATTTTTTCTTCTTCCCATCTAGGTTTAGGAGCATAAAATGTTCTACCTTGTTGAACAGCATCAATTCTTGCTTGTCCCCAAGCTTTTACTTTTTTAGAAAATTCTTGTTTATATTTACTTCTATTAATATTAGAAGTTTCTATACCTTTAGAATATTCTTTTAATACATCTAATATATCTTTAGCTACTTTTATAGCATTATTAGAATCTTTATAAACATAATTTTGTATATCAATTTTGTTTATAGAAGGAAAATGTCTTGAAAAGAAATCTTCTATAAAACTATAAACTTGACCTTGATATTCTTTAACAAATTTAGCATTATCTTTATAAGATGATAATTTAGTTAATATATTAGAAATATTTTCTTCTTCGTTCTCTTTAAACTCAGATATATAAGTTATTTGAGAATCATTATTAAAATCATAGAAAAGTTTAGATGTAACAAAAGCCTCATTATTTGATTGAATAACATTTATTCCATCTTTACCAAGAATAATCATATTCTTAGCAATTAAAGGCTTTTTAAATTGATTAAAAACAAAATATGCAAAATAAGGATCATTACGCATATCATTAACTATTTTACCTACCCCGTAGAGGGATGGTATTGTATTGGCTACGCTCTCTAAGCTATTAACAAATGCTTCAAGAGAAGAACCATTCATTATGTTAGTAATTTGCGTAATCAAATATCTAGCATCCATTTTAACAGGAATACCAAGATAATCACTTGTCCTTAATGCAGCATTTTCATCTGTATTTCCAACTATAGGAGAAGTTCTTTCATATAAATTAGAAAGATAAGTTGTTAATCTATTATTATAATATTTTAAGAAAGATGTAACAATTCCATCATTCCAATTTTTAGTAGAACTATCTATTTCACTTTCTATATCTCTTAAAAAAGCATCATCATCTTCAGAATAATCTTCCTCATTTAAATCAGACCATTCTTGAGCTTCGAATATACTAGCGTCTGTAAATGATTTAGAAATGTCTAATAATTTTTGTGTTTTAAAAGTTTCATCAAACCAATAATCTCCTTTAGATATAAGATTATAAACTAAAGCTCCATAGTTTTTATTTTGAATAGACGAATCAGAAGATAGTACAACATGAGCTAAAAATGCAGCTTTTGTAACATTTTGATTTCTCTTAATCAATTCTGCATTTATAGCAGTTTTAATATTTTTTCTATTAGCTTTAGAATTTTTATCTTTAAGAAGATTATTTAATCTATTTATTTCACTTTTATTATTAGCTATTTCTTCCTTTATATCATTTATTTCTTTTAATATATCAGACAAAGTTCTCTTTTCTTCATCTAGTATAATAGTTTTATTAGGATTAAGTGAAATAGCAACTTCTGCTCTTTTAATTGCTTCACTAAAAATAGAATCTCTTACTCTACCTAATACAGCATTTTTATTTCTTCTCTCCTCTACGGGGCGAGAAAGGTTAGCATTATGTTCATTAATTATACAATCTCCTGTATAATTTATAGCTTCTGTTAAAGCAGAGTTTTCAGTAAAACCCATTAATTGTTTTGAATACTTACTAGAATCATAATTTTGAACATTATTATCTAAGTAAGCAGCAAAGTCTTTAATAAGTTTTTTAATTGTATTACCATTATATTCAGTCAATGGTAATTTTTCATTATAATCTTTTTTATGATAATCTTTTATAAAATTTAAGAAAGTTCCATCATTTATATGAACTGCAACTATGTTTCGTTCTTCTATATTTTTTATTTCAGATAAAGCTTTCTCTATTTTACCTGTGGTATCTCCTTTAATTCTAATACCTTCAATACTACAATCCATATTAGTTAATTGTTTATAAGTTTTACCAATACAAACAAAAGTTTAATTTGAAAATTATTGTGGAAAATAGGTCATTTTTAGGCTATTTCCCACAATAATTTTTCATAGATATATAATTTATCGACAAGAGTATTTTAGTTCATTCTGAGCCATCGCAGACCTCATAGAATCCCTTTCTGTAGCCTTGTATTTCTTGATATAATCTTCCATATTTTCTACCGACTCAAGACCATAGGGATTATTAAGTTTATCATTATTAAAATCTTCAAGTATTATATCATCTTTATTAGTCATTTCACCTATTTCATCAAATAGAGAAAAATCTACTAAATCATCAGGATTAACTCCATAATCTTCATCATCTTCTTCTGTTTCATCTTCTGTTACTTCTTCATCAACATTTTCTGGAGCAACTTCGTGAGTAATAGAATCATCAGTAGTTGGAGTTTCTTGAACAATATCTTTAGTTTCAGTTGATTTCTCCTCTACTGGGGATTTAGGAGTTTGTTCTTTTATTTCAATTTCATTATTTTCAGTAACAAACAAACTTGATTCTCCTTGTATTAAAGGATAAATATCATCAACTATATTTTCTACTTTATTAAGTAAAGAATTAGTTTTTATACCTCCTTCA
>JAEEGL014278998.1_pt1 | contig 14537 bp, 9 predicted proteins | sample 9134231 | NCBI WGS metagenome assembly JAEEGL01 (sample SAMN16246548, study PRJNA631951) | gut metagenome | biome: gut microbiome; feature: rumen; material: fiber-attached | host: Bos | place: Iran: Karaj | collected 2018-10
GGGCTGAAGGGCGCCAGGAAGAAGACCACTTCGCTTCCCCGGTCCAGCAGGTCACGGACCAGGCGCTTCAGCGCGCCGCCGGTAACGCTTCCGATTTTGTCCATCCGGTGCGCGTACTCAAAGGTGACGGCCCCGGAGGCGGACCGTACCTGCGCCAGCCGCTCCGGGCTCCTGTTTTCCTGGGAGGCGGGGTTGCGGATGGAGCCGTCCGGATATTCCGCAGCTTCGGAAGGATCCTCGCTGACGTGCACGGACGATTCGCCGAAAACGGCCAGGCCGTCCCGGGAGAGGACATAGCAGTTGTACTGGAAATAGGGAATGGAGAACCAGGGACTCTCCTTTGTGTAGAACGGCCTGCCGTCGGCCGCGAAGGGGTCCGCGTCCTGGATTTCGAACCGGGCTTCGGGTTTCTGCCCGTTCAGGGCGGACCAGAGCCGCTCGGCGGCGCTGCGCCAGCCGTAGATCTCGATCCACCGGCTGTCCGGATTGACGTCACTGAGGATCCAGGGGGAGATTTCGAGGATGACCCGGGACGGGTAACCGCCGAATTTATCCCGGAAGAGGCTCAGGACGGCGTAGTAATCCTCCAGGCACGCGCCGGAGACGCAGTGGTTGAAAAGGCTGTCGTATCCCGTAATCTCTTTTCCCAGATAGGTTCCCCTGGAGGAGCCGAGGACGACGGTTTCGGGCATTTCATCCATACGCTCAATGACGGCCGTCTGATAAACCCGCTCGTTGTAGTTTTCCGGAACGGCAACGGTATTGCCCGCCAGTACGAGCTCCGCCATTTTTTCCTGGGAGCGGGCGGAAATCACGTGGGAAGCGTCCACGCTCCAGTTGACGAGCACGACGGCGCCGAAAGCCAGCGCGGCGACGAGGATGACCCGCAGGAGAAAGAAAAGGAAGTGCCTGTTCCGGATTTCCGACTGCATTCTTTTTCCGCCTCCCTTCTAAAACTGGAAGTACACGAAGGTACTCTGGCCGACGTAGCCATAGATCAGGATGACCGCGATGACGACCGCGGCGCAGGCATAACGGACGAAGGCGTTCCGCTGCCCGAGCCAGGCGGGGATATCCGTTTTCAGGGAGAATCCGTCGTAAACCGCCAGCGGCAGGATACAGACGAGCATCTCCCGCCAGAAGAGCTCCCAGTCCATGACGATGGCGACCATGCCGTCATATACGTATCCGCCGGGATGGGCAATCTCCAGCCCTGTGAAAAGATGGGTCAGGACGTAGACCGCGTCCGGCAGGCTCTTCGCCCGGAAGAAAATCCAGGCCAGGGTGACAAACACAAAGACGAAAGGAATGCCGAGGATCCGGCGGAGGGTCCCCTTTTTCCGGGGCTCCTGCTCCGGCTTTTTCCGGACGCCGAAGAGGTTTTCGATTACCTGGCCGATTCCGTGGATCCCGCCCCAGACGATAAAGGTGAGATTGGCTCCGTGCCACAGTCCGCTGACGAGGAAGGTCACCAGGTTATTCAGGGCGGTGCGGAATTTCGACTTGCGGTTTCCGCCGAGGGGGATATAGACGTAATCCCGGAACCAGGTGGAAAGGGAAATATGCCAGCGGCTCCAGAACTCCCGGATGGAGGAGGAGAAGTAGGGGCTCCTGAAGTTTTCCATCAGGTCGATGCCCAGCAGCTTCGCGGAGCCGCGGGCGATATCCGAATAGCCGGAGAAATCGCAGTAGATCTGGACCGAGAAGAAAAAGGCGGCCAGCACCAGGCTGTAACCGGTATAGCCGTGCACATTGCTGAAAACCCGGTCGGCAAAGACGGCGAGATTGTCGGCGACAACCATTTTCTTATACAGCCCCCAGAGGATCAGGCGGAGCCCGTAAGACGCGGACTTCCCGTCAAACCGCTTCGGGCTGGTGATCTGCGGCATGAGGTTGGCGCTGCGCTCGATAGGGCCGGCTACCAGCTGGGGAAAGAAGGAAACGAACGTCGCGTAGACGCCGAGGTTCCGCTCCGCCGGGATTTTTCCCCGGTATACGTCGATGACGTAGCTGAGGGTCTGGAAGGTATAGAACGAAATACCGACGGGGAGCAGCACGTCCAGCCGGGGAATGCGGACGGCGGCGCTGACCGACTCCAGCAGCCCGGCCGCGAAATTGTAATACTTGAAGACAAACAGGATGCCCAGGGAGACGGCGAGGACCGCGGCGACGGAGAGCTTTTTCATTTTCCGGCTTTCCGCCTTTTCCACAAAGCGGGCGCAGAGATAGCTGACGAGGGTCGTGGACGCGATGAGAACCACGTACGCCGCGTTCCAGCTCATATAGAAATAATAGCTGGCGGCGAGGAGCAGGGGCCACCGAACCTTATGCGGCAGGACCCAGTAAAGAATGAAAACGCAGGGCAGGAAAACAGCGTAGGCCAAAGAATTGAAAAGCACTTCGCTTCCCTCCCCTCCGTTTGATTTTCAGGCGTATGACGTTACTGCCAGAGATTTTACCATAAACGGGGCAAAAAATCCACCGCCGGACCCCCGGATTGACGGTTTCCGGAACAGGGCGTAAAATAATATATTCGGAATCATGAACTGACGGGTGGCAGGAGGTTGGAAATGCCGGGGCTGAAGGAGATCGCGGAAGCGGTATACGGAAAGATCGAATGCAGGCCGGTGGCGGAGGATCCGGAGAACTGGAACCGGTGCCTGGCGGCCATTGACCGGAATACATTTGTTCCGTGGGACTATCATCCGGACGCGGTGAAATACAAGGAAGCATATTACGCCGGGGCGTATGAGGAGTGCCTGGACCTTTCCATGGTGCTGTACCGGGGCGGCCGGCCGGCCGGAATCTGGCCGGTAATGGTGTTCCGAAAGGACGGGAAAATCCGGTTCGGGACGGCCGGGGAGGCGCTGATGCGCCCGATGCTTCCCTTCCTGGAGAAGGCGGAAGGGCAGCGGTCCGTGATCGAGAACTGCCTGAAGGCACTGATGGACGTGCCGGAGGCCGACGGGCTGCTGTGCACGGAAACGGTGACGGAGCAGGGCGGGAGCCAGTGGATCCGGAAGCTGATGGAACACGGCGGGAAGGCGCAGGCGCCTGTATGGGAAGTGTTCACGGACCTGAGCCTTTCACAGGAGGAAATCCAGGGCCGGATCCGCCGGACGAACAAATACAGCGTCGCCAAGGGGCAGGACGAATACGACATCCGGATTTATGACGGGGACAGCCCGGATCTGGAGGCGGCGTTTGAGGAATTCCACCGGATGCATACCGAAATCTCCGGCCGGGAAACACGGCCGCAGAAGACCTGGGACCTCCAGCTGAAGACGATCCGGGAAAGCGGCCCGGCGAAGGGATGGGCTTTCCTGGTGTTCATCCGGGACCGGGAAACCGGGCAGCTGGCCGGGTCAGCCCTGTTCAACACGACGCCGCAGAGCGGCCTGTACAGCGTGGCGGCCTACGACCGGAGCCGGTTCGCGAAGCCGGTGGGGCATATCGTGCAGGCGACGGCGATGGAGCGGATGCGGGAGAAAGGCATCCGCTGGTATGAAATCGGTGAAAGGTATTATCCCTCCGACAGCGGCGCTTACGAAAAGCTGGTTGACATCGGCCACTACAAAGAGGGTTTCGCGACGCATTTCTTCCCGAAGGTGTTCGTACGCCTTGACCGGGAAACATTTTAAAGGAGACGGGAATTATGGACATCACCAACAGCGGAAAGGGACAGCTTCTCTATAAAAAAGCCAAGAAGATCATTCCGGGGGGCACACAGCTGCTGAGCAAACGGCCGGAAATGTTCCTGCCGGACTACTGGCCGGCCTATTACAGCAAGGCCAAGGGCTGCAGAATCTGGGACCTGGACGGCAACGAATACATCGACGTCAGCTTCATGGGTATCGGAGCGAACGTGCTGGGTTACGCCAACGACGAGGTGGACGCGGCGGCGAAGGACGCCATTGACAACGGCGGCATGTCGACCCTGAACGCGCCGGAAGAGGTGGCGCTGGCGGAGAAGCTGCTGGAGCTGCATCCCTGGGCGGGCGGCGTCCGCTACGCGAAGGCCGGCGGCGAAGCCATGGCGCTGGCTTCCCGGATCGCCAGGGCGTACACAAAGAAGGATATCATCCTGTTCTGCGGATACCACGGATGGCACGACTGGTACCTTTCCGCGAACCTCGCGAACAAGAACGCGCTGGACGACCTGCATATCCCCGGCCTGGAACCGCTGGGTGTTCCCTCCGGCCTCGCCGGAACGAACCTGCCGTTCCACTACAACAACATCGGCGAATTCGAAGCGCTGATGGCAAAGCACCGGGGCAGGATCGCCGCGGTGGTGATGGAACCGATCCGGAACGACTGGCCGAAGGACAACTTCCTGCAGAAGATCCGGGCCGCCACCGAGGCGGAGGGCATCGTGCTGGTGTTTGACGAGGTTTCCGCCGGATTCCGGCTGTGCGCCGGCGGCAGCCACCGGGTGCTGGGCGTGAACCCGGACATCGCGGTGTTTGCCAAGGGCATGACGAACGGATACCCGCTGACGGCCATCGTCGGGAAGCGCGAGGTGATGGACGCCGCGCAGGGAACCTTCATCAGCAGCACCTTCTTCACGGAGCGGATTGCCTTCGCGGCCACCCTCAAGAGCATTGAGGTCTATGAGCGCGAACGGGTATGGGAAAAGCAGAGCGAATACGGAAAGATGATCCAGGAAGGCTGGCAGGCGAAGGCCGACGCGGCCGGGCTGGACATCGAAATCGGCGGAATCCTGCCGATGAGCCATTTCACGATCCGCGGGGACGAAAGCCCGCTGGTCTACAAGACCTTCGTGACGCAGGAAATGCTGAAGCGGGGTTATCTCGCATCCAACAGCTTCTATACCTCCAACGCCCACAGCAAGGAGATCATCGCGAAATACCTGGACGAGATCGGAGAGGTATTCGCGGAGATTGCGGAGCTCATGAAAGCGGGCGTCAAAGTGGAGAGCAGGCTGCCCGGCGGCGTCTGCCAGTCCGGCTTCGGCCGCCTGAACTGACCGGAACGAAGCATTGCACGGAAGGAGAATTCCGATGAAATACCTGGTGATGATCCAGGCGCGGTGCGGATCCACCCGCCTGCCGAACAAAGTGCTGAAGGACCTGTGCGGCAAGCCGGCCCTGCAGCGCATGATCGAGCGCGTACAGCGGAGCGCCCTCGCGGACGAGGTGATGGTCGTTACTTCCATCAACCGGGAGAACCTGCCGATTCTCGCGCTGTGCGCTTCCATCGGCGTGAGGGCCGGGGTCGGCTCCGAAAACGACGTGCTCGACCGCTACTACCAGACGGCAAAGCTGCTGAAGCCGGAATACGTGATCCGGCTGACGGCGGACTGCCCGTGCTTTGACGCGGCGCTGCTGGACGAAGCGATCCGGGAAATGCGCCCGGAAACGGATTACATGGGCATGACGAGCGAATCCTTCGCAGACGGGCTGGACCTGGAAATCATGAAGTTTTCCGCGCTGGAGAAGGCATGGAAGGAAGCCGACCACTCCTTTGAGCGGGAGCATGTGACGCAGTACATCATCCGGCATCCGGAGCTGTTCCGGCTGCAGAATTTCGAGTCCCCCATCGGGGACTTCGGCGACCAGCGGTGGACGGTGGACGAGCCGGAAGACTTTGAGCTGGTGAAGAAGATTTACGAGCATTTCGAGCTGGAGCTGAAGCGGGACGATTTCGGATACCGGGAGATCCTGGATTTCCTGCGGGAACATCCGGAAATTACGGCGCTGAACAGAATGTATACCCGGAACGAAGGCCTGGCCAAATCCATCCGGGAGGACCGGATCGTGGCGCCCGGGGAACAATAACGGAAAGGCCCGACCGGGAACGGGAGTGAAGAAGATGGATCGGATTGCGGTGCTGATTCCCTGCTACAACGAGGGAAAAACAATCGCGGACGTGGTGAAGGGGTTCAGAACCTTCCTGCCGGACGCGGTGGTTTACGTCTACGACAACAACTCGACGGACGGAACCGGGGAAATCGCAGCGGAAGCGGGCGCCGTGGTCCGCAGGGAGCGGCAGCAGGGAAAAGGAAACGTCATCCGGCGGATGTTCCGGGAGATTGACGCGGAATGCTATATTATGGCGGACGGGGACAACACGTATCCGCCGGAGTCCGCCCCGGAAATGACGCGGCTGGTGCTGGAAGAGGACGCGGACATGGTGGTGGGAGACCGGCTGTCCTCCACCTATTTTTCGGAAAACAAGCGCGCGTTCCACAACTTCGGAAACCTGCTGGTGCGGAAGCTGATCAACTTCCTGTTCCGGAATAAAATAAAGGATATCATGACCGGATACCGGGCGTTCAGCTACCAGTTTGTGAAATCCTTTCCGGTGCTTTCCAAGGGATTTGAAATCGAGACAGAAATGAGCATCCACGCCGTGGACAAAAACCTGGCGATCCGGAACGTGGTGATCGATTACAGGGACCGGACGGACGGAAGCAGCTCCAAGCTGAACACGTATTCGGACGGGATCCGGGTGCTGCGGACGATCCTGCGGCTGTTCATGAATTACCGGCCGCTGCGGTTTTTCGGCCTGATGGCGATTTTCCTGACCGCGTTATCCCTGGCGTTCTTTATTCCGGTGTTCGCGGATTTCCTGCGGACCGGGGAAGTGGACAAGTTTCCGACGCTGATCGTCTGCGGATTTGTGATGATCGCGGCGATCCAGGCGGTATTCGCCGGGCTGATCCTGAAAAATATCACGCAGAAAAACCGGCAGGATTTTGAAATGCGGCTGCTGGAGGTCCGGGAGAGGAAAGGCGAGAAGTGAAAGCGGTGAAAACAGCCGGCCTGCTGCTGCTCAGCCTCCTGTCGGCAGCCTGCATCGGTACGCTCCTGCTGTGCGGGGCGTATGCGCTGCCCACCGGGCCGATTGACGAAAATGTGCGGAAATCCGCGGAAATCCTGGAAAAGGAAGGCACCTATCCCAGCCTGTTCAGCTGGTGCCTGAGTACGCTGGACAATTTCACGGATTCCTATATGCTGCTGGAAGCCGCCGACCCGACGGAGGAGCCGCTGCTGCAGCGGGCCCTGCTCAACCGGCCGGGCGTCGGCAGCAGGGATCCGCGGAAGGCCCTGACGGACCATTACCTGGGCGGGGAACCTTTTCCGGAAGGAACAGGATATACCCGGTACTGGCACGGATACCAGATCTGGCTGAAGCCGCTGCTTTCCGTGACGACCTACGGGGGAATCCGGATCCTGAACGGGATTTTCCAGGCCGGGCTGACGGCCCTGGTCTGCTTCCTGCTGTACCGGAAGAATCTGAAGAATCTGATTCTTCCTTTTCTCATGACGGTTCTGATGCTGATGCCGGCCGCCCTGGCGATGAGCCTGCAGTTTTCCGCGTGTTTTGACACGGCTGTGCTGGCTATGGCGGCGCTGCTTTCGGTGAAGGAAAGCCGGAGGCCGATTGTTTTCCTGTTTACCGGAATCGCGACCGCCTATTTTGACCTGCTGACATACCCGGTGTTTACCTTCGGGATGCCGGCAGTGCTTCTGCTCGCGATGAATCCCCGGGAGACGGCCGGGGCGAATCTCCTGCGGCTGGTCCGGGCCGGGCTGTACTGGGCCCTGGGATATGCGGGAATGTGGGCGCTGAAATGGGTTATCGCCGGGCTGTTCACGAACCAGGACGTCATTGCGGACGCACTGAAGCAGATCGGCGTCAGGACGTCGGACCTTTCCCAGGACGACGTGACGCATGTTTCTGCTTTTGAGTGCGCCGGGCGGAACGTCCTGTGGTTCATCCGGACGCCGGCGGCGGCGCTGCCCGTGCTGTACGCCGCATGGAAAGGCGTTTCCTTCCTCCGGAGCAGAAAAGGAACTACTCCGGAAGCGCATGCCCGCATCCTTCCGTACCTGGCACTCGCCCAGGTGCCTTTTGCCTGGTTCGCTGTGACGATCAACCACTCCTACATGCACATTTTTTTCGCGTGCAAGACGCTGGGCGTTTCCGTTTTCGCCGCGGCGGCCTGGCTCGCGTCCGCGGATTCCGCACCGGATCCCATATCAAACAAGCGTGGAGAACTGGCTTTATGATTCTGAAAATGCTGAAAAGAGGGGGACAGCTGCTCCTGATCCCCGTGATCACCGGTACGGTTGTGCTGGCGCTGATGGCGGTCGCCTTCCTGTTTCCGACAGGCGAAATGAAGGCGCATGTGCGGAACGAAATGGAGATGTTTGACCAGAAGGACATCTATTTCAACCTGACAGGCGAACCGGGAGATCTGCACGACAACCACGTCGAGGCGGAGTATCTGAACATGGCCCTGGTCAGCGTGAAGGACGCCGACCTTCTCAGCTGCGTCCTGTCGGGATACCACTATATCCAGGCGGACCCGGCGAAAGTCGTGGACAACCTGAACGCGGCGGTGACGGATCCGGAAAGCGTGACGGTTCTGGACGTTTACAAACGCTTTTTCAACGGACAGATCATCTACCTGAAACCGCTGCTGCGGCTGATGGGCTATTCCGGAATCCGGACGCTCTGCCTGTACTCCTGCCTGCTGGGAACGGTTCTGCTCGGATTCATGATGTACAGGCGGGGGCTGGGAGTTTATATCGCGCCGGTGATGCTGTCCGTGCAGTTCATCTGCCCGCTCGCCGCCTGGATGAGCATGGCTTTTTCCGGAATCTACATGTGCATGCTGATTCCCTGCCTGGCGATGCTGAAGATGAAAAAGGAAACGCTGAAGAAGCGGGGCTGGCTGATCTTCGGGATTACCGGAAGCATTACCTTCTGCATCAACGTGAATTACTTCCAGCTGATTACCTTCGGCGTACCGGCGCTGATGTACCTGCTGCTTGCCGGCCTGCCGGAAAAGCCCGCGGAGCTGCTGAAGACCGTCCTTGATTTCTTTGCCGCGTGGATGATCGGATACGCCGGCGCGATGGTATTCAAGTGGGGCGTATATTCCGCGGCCATGGGGAAAAACATTTTCGGCGACATGATCAGCCACGCGCTGTGGCGGTCCGGCGAGGAGGAAGGCTCCCGGGTGCAGACCGTCCTGACCAACGCCAGGATCGGATTCGGCAATTTCTGGTGGATTCTGACGGAAGCCGCCTTTATCGGCTGGACGCTGGTGCGGTGGAAAAAAGACCGGGTGAAGGTTTCATACTCCGCCGCGGAAATCCTGCTGCTGCTTGTGATGATCCTTTTCCCGGTGTGCCGCTTCGCGGTGCTTGCCAATCATTCCATGCTTCATTCGTACTTCGTCTACCGGATTCTCATGATCCCGGTGCTGGCCTTTAACCTGCTGCTGGCGGGGAAACGGCGCGGAAAAACTGTTCCCGGAGGTATAACGACTTGATTCCGGCAATCCTTTTTTTCCTGGTGCTCCTTGCGCCTCCGCTTTTCCTGGCGGTGCTCCGCGGGAAGCGTTTTGAGGAAACCGCGGCCGCGACGACCGGGGGAATGATCCTGCTGATGTTTGCCTGCGGGATGATCGGGCTGCTGAAGTTCAGCGTGTACCTGATCCTGGGCGGGACAGCGGTCCTCCTGTTCCTTTCGGTTTTCCTGACGCTCCGGAGGAAGCAGCTGCGCCGGACGCTCGCCGATTTTTTCACACCGGGTTTCCTGGCGTTCTTCCTGGTGTACCTGTTCCTGCTGTATGCCCACTACAACCGGCCGCTGCATGAATATGACGAGTTTACCCACTGGGGAGACGTCGTGAAGGCCATGTGCCAGATCGACGATTTTTCCACGAGTCCGCTCTCCCATTCGTATTTCCAGAACTATGTCCCGGGCATGTCCCTTTTCCAGTACCTGTTCGAGAAGATTGCCATGGTTTTCCCGGGCGGGATTTTCACGGACTGGCGGATGTATTTTGCCTATCACCTGCTGGCGTTCATTTTCCTGCTTCCTTTCCTGACCGTACGGAAATGGAAGCTGTTTGTTCCGGCCTTCCTCCTGATTCTTTTCACGGCGGTTTCCCCTGCATTCCTTCTGGACGGATATCTTTCCTCCATTTACGTTGACGGATTCCTTGGACTGCTGGCGGGAGCCGGTTTTGCGATGCTTTTTCTCAAAAAGCCGGGCAGGACGAAAACCGCGCATCTGCTGGTCATCTGCTCCCTGCTGGTTCTGGTGAAGGACGTTGGGATGCTGTTTGCCGCCGCGCTCGGGATCGCGTTTATCCTTTCCGAAATCCCGCGGTGCGGAAAAGACCTGAAAAAGCTGCTGCTGCCGGCCGGACTGACGGCGCTGGCGGTGGCCCTGCCGAAAATCCTGTGGGAAATCAGCATCCGGGTCAATCACGTCACCATGATGAAATTCCGGCGCCCTGTGCAGCTGGACGTTCTGTGGCGCGTGATCACGGGGCAGGAAACGGACACCTACGCCGCGAAAATCCCCGGCGCCGTCTTCCGCCGGCTGCTGAACGAGCCGGTGGGACTGCAGGGAGCGGTCGGGGGCCGGGTGATCTATCCGGTTCTCGCAGCGCTGCTGTGCGGACTCCTGGTTCTCGCCTGGCGGCTGTGGAACAAAAAGGAACCGGAAGCGAAAACGCAGCACAGGGCCGCGGCGTGGGGCGTGATTCTCGTCCTTGCGTTTTACAGCCTGGGAATCCCGCTCCTGTATATGTTCAAGCTGAACTCGGATACGCTGGTGAGCTTTGACCGGTATATGGGCATCGTGTTCGGATGCTTTGCCGTAACGGTATTCCTGCTGTTTGCGGCGTGGATGCAGGAAAAGCCGAAATGGATGGCCGCCGGCATCGGGGCAGGCGCCCTGATCTGCTTCCTGACGCTGAATCCGACGCTCATGCTGACCTACCTGAACCGGGGAACCGTCGCGGACCAGCATTACGTACAGGGGCGCTACGACGACCTTGTGAAAGGGATGCAGGAGCTTGCGGACGGGGAGGAAAAGCACGTCTGGATTATCAGCCAGCAGTCAAAGGGTTCCGATTTCTGGCCGATCCGGTACGGAATCCGTCCGTCCAACGGCGAAATCAACGTAGGGTTCAGCATATCCGCCATCACGAAGGAGCTTTATCCCGGAGATATCTGGACGATCCTGATCGGCACGGAGGAATGGAAGGAAAAGCTGAAGGATTACGACTACGTGATGATCTACAAGGCGGACGATTCATTCCGGGAAAGCTACGGCACGCTCTTCCGGGACCCGGAGGACATCGCGGACGAATCCATTTTTGCCGTCAACCACGAAACGGGGCTGATGGAGAGAGTTTACTGAACCTGCAGAACAGGTTTTCCGAGTTATCACAGAGCGGAGGTTTTCCCATTGAAAAACGCCCGGAAATACATCCGGATCATGCGGCTGGACCACTGGATCAAACAGCTGTTCATTCTTCCCGGACTCGTCGCGGCCCTGTTTCTGACCGGCACGCCGGTTTCCGGTACGCTTGCCTGGAAGCTTTGCGCCGGCTTCTTCGCGACCTGCCTGATCGCATCAGCGAATTATGTTATCAACGAATGGCTGGACGCGGAATTTGACAAATACCATCCGACCAAGAAATACCGCAGCGTCGTTTCGGAAGGGGTCAGCGGAAAGATTGTATGGGCCTTGTGGGGCTGCCTTTCCGCGGCCGGATTCGCGATCGCCCTGGCAGTGAACATCCCGTTCCTGTGCATGTGCGCCTGGCTGTGGCTGATGGGCCTTCTGTACAACGTGAAGCCTGTGCGGACAAAGGATATCCCGATTCTTGACGTGCTGTCGGAATCGGTCAACAACGCGATCCGCCTGCTGATGGGCTGGTTTATCGTTTCCGGAAGCACCATTCCGCCGTCCAGCCTGCTGCTGGGCTACTGGATGGCAGGCGCTTTCCTGATGGGCACAAAGCGCTTTGCCGAATACAGGATGATCGGGGACAAAGAGCTCGCCGGGAAGTACCGGAAATCCTTCCGGTACTACACCGAGCAGTCGCTGCTGCTTTCCTCGTTTTTTTACGCGATGTGCTCCGTATTCTTCGTTGGAACCTTCCTGGTGAAATACCGCATTGAGCTGGTGCTGCTGATGCCCTTCCTGATCGGGCTGTACGGGTATTACTTCCACCTGTCCTTCGCGCAGGACTCGGCGGTGCAGAAGCCTGAAAAGCTTTTCCATGAGAAGGGCCTGATGTTTTACCTGCTGGTGTTCATTGCGCTGTTTATCCTGCTGATGTCCGTCAGCATTCCGCAGCTTTCCGTGCTGACAGACAGCACGATCCTTTCGGTTCCCGGAGCCTGAAACAACGCGGAACCCCCAGGGCTGATCCCCGGATCAGCCCTTTCTTTTTAACCGCGAAACTTGACTGACCTTGACCTACTGTGCAATACTCCAGTTCTGCAGATCTGTCCTGTCCCGGTTTTTCAGCACAAAATACGGATATGTTGTATCCGAATCATCAAAAAACGAGTTTTCATCCGCTTCAAAATCATTGTCAGCCGCGATGTTGCAGATCAGCTGTTCCTCATTCTGCTTGTCCCGGTCCGTAACAGGAACGCCGGTGGCAGGATTGACCGGACGGTCCACCAGCCCGCGGAAAGCCAGCGAGGGCGTGTCCGCGTTGGTCATAAATGTATCGCTGAAGGTGAACGCGCCGCGGCTTCCGAAATCCTTGAACATCAGCAGCGGCCAGAAGGCGGCCGTATCCTGCGGCATCCATTCCGACCACATTTCCGTATAGCCGAGAGATACTCCGTGATCCGCCACCATAATGATGCGGGTGTTGTCATAGACGCCCTGCTCCCGCAGGAAATCCAGCCATTTTCCGACCAGCAGCATCGCAGCCATATTCACATGATAATGCGTTTTCTGCTTCCCGGAGGAAAGGACCAGCTCCCTTCCGTCCGCGGAGAACCTGGAAGGATGCTCCCTGTCATACTGCCTGTTGTCCACATTTTCCGCCGGAACATATTCGGGTTCCTGAAGGATCTGAGGCTCGTGCGTCAGATTGTTCGTGAACATCAGGAACGTATCCGCGCCTTCAGACTGAACCAGCGTCATATCAGGCATTTTTTCCAGCACCCGGTATGTATCATAGGAAATAAAGTCGTGAAGCTCACGGTCCGTTTTGTTGTAATTTCCGCCTTCATACAGCTTTGAATGAAGCAGGACCGGAGACGCGCGGAAAATACTGTAGCAGAAAAAATTCCGTTCCCGGACGCGTTCCCTTTCCAGAATTCCCTCGCTGCTTTCGTCTCCGGAACTTCCCTCATAGGCTCCCTCAGTCACGAAGGCGCGGATCTCCGGAACATCTTCGTAAATGCTCAGATCCGGGAAAGCGGAATAGTTTGAAAGCGGGGGATCGCAGACGGTCACTTCATATCCGTTTTCCAGGAAGACCAGCGGCATCAGGCGGAGCGCTTCGTTCTGCTTTTCCAGCATGGAACGGTCCCGGCGCTCCAGGAGTTTCTGCGGCGTATATTCATAGCCGCCGAACAGGGCGGGAGAGCCCGTATGCGTCCCTTTGCCGTAGGAAATGGTATTCAGGAAACAGGTGAAACCGGAAAACTGATCCTTCAGCTCCGGTTTTTCCTCAAAGATGAACGGTGAGAAAAGGCCGACCGCCCGATCCAGCATCATGACGACAACATTTTTTCCCTTTTTGTCCAGATGAATAACTTTCTCCCGGTCCGCCGACCGCTGGGCAGCCAGCTCCTGAATTTCCGGAATTTCCCCGCCGACGGAGACGATGTTGCCCAGCGACATTCCGGTGACCACCAGCAGTGTCGTGAGACAGCCAACCCGGAGAATTCCGGGCCTTTTCTTCCAGAGGAACCACACGGCGGCGAAAAGAAGGGCAAGCGCTCCCGTGTTGAGGAGCTTCTCCGAAACACGGATGCTCTGCGCTACGCCGGTGTCATATACCAGGGTGGGGGACATATTGCCGTAACCGTTGCCGAAGAACATGTAGTCCGTTACCGCTCCCAGCGCCAGGAACGCGAACACCAGGCTGAAGACCTGCCGCCGGCGATTTTCCGACAACAGGTAAAAGATGACGCTCCACACCATGAAAGTGCCGGCGGCCGGGAGGAACGCGTGCAGGACGTAAACCAGGGGAGAACGGAAAGCGTTGATTTCCACAAACTCCTCCGGGGAATCGTGAATCACCGCGGACGGAATCAGCATCCCGGTCAGCACGGTCAGGAGCATACAACAGGCAAAGAAGACCGCCCGCCGGCGCTTTTCGGCCCGGAAGGAGCTTCCACGTTCCCTTTTTGCGGGCCTGCCGTTTTTATTCAGCTTCTTCCCGAGCCAATGAACCGCCGCCGGCAGCTGCATAATAACCGCGGCGTAAAGAAGATACTGCGACATGCGGTTTCCCAGTTCTTCCCGGCAGATTACCGCGGCAGCTCCGGCGGCAAACCCGGCCAGCGAGGCACTGAACCGGAGAATCTTCTTCCGGTTCGGAAGGCGGGTAAGGATATTTTTCCCCAGGGAGAAGAGGTTGTTCAGCGTCCAGTAGAACACCAGCCCCGTCGGGGAATTGTACAGCAGCACCAGGAATACCAGCGCCATGCCGTAAAGCTGCACCTTGCTCTTCAGCGGCATGCCCCGGGTATAGATCATGCCCGAAACGATATTGATCAGCGTCA
>JAEEGL016247653.1_pt1 | contig 14537 bp, 11 predicted proteins | sample 9134231 | NCBI WGS metagenome assembly JAEEGL01 (sample SAMN16246548, study PRJNA631951) | gut metagenome | biome: gut microbiome; feature: rumen; material: fiber-attached | host: Bos | place: Iran: Karaj | collected 2018-10
AGGAACAGGAAGGAGCCGATCGGCCGCTTCGGGTCCTTGATCCCGGCTTTCGAGCGCAGGATAGCATCTGACACCTTCTCGACGCCTTCATCCTGGCCGACGACCCGCTTATGCAGTTCGTCCGCAAGATGCAGGGTCTTCTCCCGTTCGGTTTCACTGAGCCGGGACACCGGAATACCGGTCCAGCGGCTGATAATCCGGGCGATTTCTTCCTCAGTCACGGCTTCGTGGACAAGATGCAGGTCTTCTTTGGAAAGCGCCCGCTCCTGCGTCTCCAGTTCCCGCTGCAGTTTCGGCAGTTCACCGTACTGCAGTTCCGCTGCCTTGTTCAGGTCGTAGCGCTGCTTCGCGGCATCGATTTCGCGGTTCAGCTGGTCGATCGATTCACGGAGTTTCTGCAGTTTCTCAATCGAAGCCTTTTCATTGTCCCACTGCGCTTTCTGTGCGCTGAAATTCTCCCGGAGCTCCGCAAGCTCTTTCTGCAGATCCAGAAGCCGCTCCTGCGAAAGCCGGTCGGTTTCCTTTTTCAGCGCCGCTTCCTCGATTTCGAGCTGCATGATTTTCCGCTGAAGAGAGTCGAGTTCCGAAGGCAGCGAGTCCAGTTCCGTCTTGATCAGCGCGCAGGCTTCGTCTACAAGGTCAATCGCCTTGTCCGGCAGGAAACGGTCCGAAATGTAGCGGTTCGACAGGACGGCCGCCGACACCAGTGCGCCGTCGGTAATCTTGACGCCGTGATAGACTTCGTAACGTTCCTTCAGACCCCTGAGGATCGAAATGGTATCTTCCACCGTCGGTTCGTCTACAAGAACCGGCTGGAATCTCCGCTCCAGCGCGGCGTCTTTTTCAATGTATTTCCGGTACTCATCCAGCGTTGTCGCGCCGATGCACTGTATCTCCCCCCTGGACAGGGCCGGCTTCAGAATGTTCGCCGCGTCCAGGCTGCCTTCCGTTGCGCCCGCGCCGATAATCGTGTGGATCTCGTCGATGAACAGCAGTACGTTCCCGGCCTTGTGGAGTTCGTCCATAACGTTCTTCAGGCGTTCCTCAAACTCGCCCCGGTACTTGGTTCCGGCCACCATGCTGCCGATATCCAGGCTCAGCACCCGTTTCCCCGCCAGCAGTTCCGGAACATTGCCCTGCACAATCCGCTGCGCCAGACCTTCCGCCACCGCACTCTTGCCGACTCCCGGCTCGCCGATCAGCACCGGGTTGTTCTTCGTCCGCCGGATCAGGATCTGGATGATCCGCTGGATTTCCGTCTCCCGGCCGATGACCGGATCCAGTTCATTCTTCTCCGCCGCAGCCGTCAGATCCCGGCTGAAGCGGTCCAGCAGGCTCTTTTCATTTCCGTTCCCCGTCCGTCCCTTCGCCGGGGCAAAGGGCATGAAGCCTGCCACCCGCCGGGTTTCTTCCTCGTTTCCCGCGTTTTCACGCATCTGGCGCAGCAGCTGCTCCCGGGCGGCGGACATGTCAACGCCTGCCTTCCGGAACAGCCCGCCGGCTACGCCGTCGTCGTTTCCGAGCAGTGCCAGCCACAGATGCTCCACCGTCACATAGTTCTGGCCCAGTTTGTGGCTTTCCAGAATACTGTTCTCCAGGGTTTTTTTCGCCCGGGGGCTCAGCTCGATCCTGCCCCTGTTCTCGTCGGCGGTATTGATCCCCTTCAGGTGTTCCTTCAGTTCGGCCACGATGGAATCATAGCTCATCCGGCTGCTGACCGCTTCCGGCACCGAAGCGTCCGTCTTCAGCAGGGCCAGCAGCATGTGTTCCGTTCCGACATAGGGCTGCTGCAGCTCCCCTGCAATCCGCTGCGCAAGGGTCAGCGTCTGCTGGGCTTTCTGGGTAAAACGTCCGAATATGGGCATGGAAAATTCCTTTCTGTTTTCATTTTCGGCGGTCGCACGGATGGCGTTCAGCACCGTGCTCAGCAGATTCCGCACCCCGCCTTTCATCAGATCTGCGTTCATCCGGCTCATGCAGTCGGCGCACAGATGCCTCACCGATGTCTCTTCGCCAGACACCACCGAGACCGTAAAGTTCGCTTCGTTCGCGTGACATTCTTCACACAGCATATCTCTTTTTCCTCTCCCTTATGAGCGATTCCGTGAGGCAATCGCCATCAGCATCGCCTTCATCATCTTCGCACGCGTCGCATTCTTCAGCGTGTCCGGAATCGGAACGCCCAGTGCCCGCGAGCTGACGGATGCCGCCATCAGCGTTGCCTCGTCTGCGGTCACAATCTGCTGCTCCTTCAGCTGGCTGATGATCCGGATGCATTCCTCCTCGCTCAGGCTGTCGCCAATCCGGTCGTTGACCAGATACATCAGCCGCTGGCTTCCGCTCCGCACAACCCGTACAATCCGGATATACCCCCCGCCTCCCCGGCGGCTTTCCGTCAGGTACCCGTGATCCGGGGAAAACCGGGTTGCCAGCACATAGTTGATCTGGCTCGGTGCGCATCCGAAATATTCTGCCAGCTCATTCCGCTTCAGCTCCACCTCCGTGGATTCTTCCTTCAGCAGGTCTTTGATAAATTGCTCTATTGAATCGCTGAGCCGCATGATAATCCCTCCCTTTGTCAAAGCATCCACGTCATCTGACTTTCTTTGACCAACAGGAGTATATCACACTCGTTTCACAATTTCAACCCTGCACCTTCGGAACGTTCCGCGCTTCAGGCTGGCCCGAAGGGAATCTCTTCCAGGCCCATCACCCTGGCGACAACCTTATGCAGATGCTCGTCCTTCTGGTGTACATATAGCACGGAGGAAGGAATCATAACGCTGGTCCCGTCTTCGTTCCGCCATGTCATTTTCCCGCTTCCGTCCGCGTTCAGCCCATAATCCTCAAGGGTTTTGCCCGCCTCCGGCAGCAGTACCGTCAGCCGGTTCTTCACCCGGTTTCCCAGAAACATCGTGAACGTCCCGTGTTCCGGATCCACTGACAGGTGATTCCCCGTGAAGCCGGCGTTCCCGAAAGCCTGCCGCCCCATATACCGGGGAATCTCGGAATAATACTGCTGAGGATGCCGCACATAGCACTGATAGCCCAGATACTGCGTGTACGTACCGTCCGCCCGCCGGAATCCGGTCCGGTTGGTGGCCATCTCCTGCAGGGATCTTCTGCTGATAATCCGCTCCTCCAGCACCGCGCGGCAGAACCGCACCATATCCTCCCATGTGGAAAACAGTCCCGCGTGTCCACAAAGATCTTCAGTTCCTCGCTGGATGACCGCCGCCTTCGGATCGTGCGGAATCCCGGGTTCCGGCCCCGTCCGGTGAATCCGCTTTTCGCCTTCGATCCGGTATTCCCCGTCATATCTCAGGCAGTCGCCGATCCGCTCCTCCGGCACCCGCGCCCAGGTTGCCGTCATGCCCGCCGGCTCCAGCACAATCTTCCGGACACAGTCCATGAAGGAAAGACCGCTCGCGGTTTCAATCACGTATTTCAGCACCATAGAAGGAATGTCCGAATAGGCTTTTCCCTTCGGCTCGCCCACGCAGACCGTGCCGAAAAGGCAATCAAGCGCTTCTTCCCGGCTCCCGCAGACATCAACACGGCCCGGCGTCCGCAGCTCCCGGGTAAAACCCATGATCTGCTCTGCCGTCACGTCCCGCAGCCCTGTAAACCGGGGATCATAGGAAAAAACAGACCTGCTGGGATCCAGCAGGCCCTCCTCCTTCAGTTTCATCGCGCACAGGCCCGTGAACAGTTTCGTCAGGCTTGCCAGGTCAAACACGCTGTTTTCCCGGACCTCGCCGTCCGCCGCATATTCGGTTCTGTCCCCGGCTCCGCATGCCAGCAGCATCCCGCTCATGATTTCCTTTTCCCGGGTAAACCAGCGGATCGCCCCGGTCAGTTCCGGATTCATCCTTGCTTTCATGCCTGTATTCCTATGCGGGTACAGGGTACCCGCCCTTCCTTCAGGTCGCTCAGCCGGTGCCGGGCATGCCCGATGATCACCGTCGTGCCTCCCCGCACGCAGCCCAGCGCGTATTCCAGCTTGGCCCGGGCGCCGTTCGCACCGGCTCGGCTCGCGCCCACGCAGGCCTCCTGCAGCGCCCGCACCTTCTGCTCCACCTCTTCATAGGTCTTCCCGATGACGTCGCGCACCAGCGTTTCCGGATTGTTCCGGTCCTGATAGATCCCCTCCGTGGAGGTCATCAGCACCAGCGTCTTTGCCTTTACCAGTCCTGCGATAACCGCGGCGGTTTCATCGTTATCCACGCATTCGTGAACCTCTCCGCCCTTTTCCCTGCGTGCAGCCAGCTCCATCTTCCGGTTTTCCTCATCGGAGACCGGATCGTTGTAGTTCACGATCGGGATGGTCTTCTGCCGCGCCGCCCGTACCAGCAGTTGGCGGATATGCTCGCTCTTTTCCGGGTCGTTGAAGTGGGTATGCTCAACCAGGATCTGCCGGATTCCGTATTCCGGCGGAACAAACTGGCGGTAGTTCTGCATCAGGATGGACTGTCCCTGGGAAGCATAATCGGCCTTGTCCTGCTCCGGGTCTCCGCTCAGTTCGCAGCCTGTCCTTTTGATGTAGTCCAGCCGGCCGATCTCCGTCGCGCCGCTTGTGACCCAGATCATGCCGGGCTTCAGTTCGGAGCCGATCCGGGAAAAAATATTGTAGTCGATATCCCGGTCCTCCTGCCGGATCAGCGCCATGCTGCCGATCTTCCCCACCAGTTCAAACTGATACTCCATTTGTCTCCGTCCTTTTTTTCACAGTCTTTCCCGTACAAGCCGTGTCAGGATATAGACTGCCATATGGTATCCTTTGTCGTTCTTCAGCGTGATATCCGCCAGCGCGCGGTACACGGGGATTCTCTCCCTGTAAACCCGTTCAACCTCCGCCAGCCCGCCGTCCCGCAGCGTCGGCCGCCGGTCCAGCTTGATGTCGGTCAGTATATCCTCAAGCGGCCGGTCGATCAGCACGATCGTTCCCCAGGTCCGCATGATATGCCGGTTCACCGGGTTCATCACGGTGCCGCCGCCCGTGGAGATAATCATCGGCTTTGCACGGGTCAGGGCCGCCAGGGCGTTCGTTTCAGCCCGCCGGAAAGCTTCCTCTCCGTATTTCTCAAAAAAGTCGTTCACGGTCCCGCCCGCGCTCTGGGCCACGACCGCGTCGGTATCCGCAAAGGGAACGCCCGTCTCCTTCGCCGTGCGCTTGCCCAGGCTGCTCTTGCCGCATCCCTGCATGCCGATCAGAAACAGATGCTTCTCCATTGTACCGTGACCTCCTTTCCCGCCGGCCTCCCCCGTTGATCTCTTTACCTTTGATAATACATGATTTCCGTCTTTTCTTCAAGTCTGCCCTCTCTCAAGCGTAAACCTGAAAGCTGCCCCCTCCTCCGTTTCAAGCAGCCGTATACTCTGCCCGTGCATTTCCATGATCCGCTTGCTGATGCTCAGGCCAAGCCCCGTACCCTTCCCGGCGGTATGGGCCCGGTCAGCCGTAAAGAACCGGTCAAATACCTTGTCCCTGTCCTCCGCCGGCACCCCGTTCCCGCTGTCCCTCACAGTAATCTCCACAACCTTGTCCTTCGTCGCGGATTCCAGTTGGATGCTGCCTTTCTCCGGTGTAAACTTGATCGCGTTGTCCAGCAGGTTGATCACCACCTGCTCAATTCGGTCGCTGTCTGCCCTCACCGGGCAGGCATCCTCTTCAAACTCGCAGCTGACTTCAATTTCCTTTCTGTCCAGGTCGTTCATCCGGCGGATCACGGCCCGCCGCAGCATCTCGTTGATATCGAACACCGTCAGGTTCAGCTGCACATCATCCCGCTCCAGCCGGCTCAGTGCCAGCAGATCGTCGATCAGCCCGCTCAGCCGCTTGCTCTCGTTTGCCACCAGTCTCAGGTACTTCGGATGTTCCTCCGCCGGAATCACGCCGTCCGCCATCCCTTCGGCAAACCCGCGGATACTCGTGATGGGACTTCGCAGCTCGTGGCTCACGTTTGCCACGAATTCCCTGCGTCCCTCCTCAACTCCCTGCAGCTTCCGGGTCATAGTATTGAAAGCGCTGCTGACTTCCCGCAGTTCCCTGTCGCCGGCCTTCTCGTTCACCAGCACGGAGAAATCGCCTTCCGCAATCCTTCCCGCTGCGATCCCGAGCTGCGTCAGCGGTTTCAGTCTTGACCGTACGAACAGGAACATCACCACGCCGCTCAGCACGAATACGACCGCGGCCAGCAGTACGATTTTCCAGAAAATTTCACTCAGCCCGGATTCAATCCGCACCGCCTTCGTCCGGATCAGAACCGCGCCGGCAACATCATCGCCCCGTGTCCATGGCGCACAGATTGTGAATGTGGGATCAGTTCCTTCCTCCGAATGCAGCAGCGTCCCGATCCCTTCCATCGCATGCTGTATCGCTTCCCGGAGTTCGTCGGTGTTCAGGCTCGCCTCAAACTCCGGATCGTCGCTGAAGGCAGTCCCTGCGTTGGTAATGCCGTATCCCGCCTTGTCAATCACCGCGATATAGGCGCCGTATTCCACGTTCACCTTCTCCGCGATATAGTTGATTTGTTTCCACAGGACTCTGTCCGCTTCGCTCGTGGAGTCCATCAGGGTCTCCCCGCTCAGGCTTTCGGCCATGTTTGCGATATTATATGCTTCTGTCCCCAGATAGTTCAGCCGCATGTCAATCTGCTGATTGCGAAGCGTGAACCACCATACGGCGGACAGGCTGACCGTCGTCACCAGAATGACCGCCAGCACCACCGCCATAATCCGTGCAAACATTCAATAAATCACCTCTGCCGAAAAGACCCGGATTCGTTCAGAAAGCCCTCAAATGATTCAGTCTGTGGAGAATTTGTATCCGACTCCGCGAACGGTATACAAGCTCCACCCATACTTCTCGCTGTCCGTCAGCTTCTCCCGCAGCCGCTTGATATGCACGTCCACCGTCCGGCTGTCCCCGAAGAAATCAAATCCCCATACCTGGTTCAGCAGCTGTTCCCGCGTGAACACCTGGTTCGGATGGGATGCCAGGAAGTAAAGCACTTCCAGTTCTTTCGGCGGCATCTCCAGCTTCCGTCCTTCAAAATGTACGTCGTACTGGGCGATGCTGATCGTCAGGCCCGGAAAGCTCAGATCCGTCTGGGTGTCTTCCTCGCTGCCCCTCGCCCGGCGCAGAACCGCCTTCACTCTCGCCGTCATTTCCTTGCTGTCGAAGGGTTTCACGATATAGTCATCCGCACCGAGTTCCAGGCACAGCACCTTGTCAAAGGTTTCTCCCCTGGCCGTCACCATGATCACCGGGATATTCCCGCTCTTCCGCACCGTCTTGAGTACTTCGTACCCATCCATTCCCGGCAGCATTACGTCCAGCAGGATCAGGTCCGGAGGCAGTCGTCTGAACTCCTCCACCGCCTGTTTTCCGTCCGCCGCGACCCTGACCTCGCAGCCTTCCTTCTCCAGATACAGCTGCTCCAGCCTGCTGATATTCGGATCGTCGTCCACCACCAGGATATCCGGTTTGTCTTTCATAATCTGGTTTCCTCCTCCGAAGGGTTTAAGGGGCGATCGGAAAGCCCCTTATTGCTGCCGCATCTGCGAAACATCCTTTTTGTTCAGCTCAAAGAAGGCTGTTGCCTTATTTGAGCTGAACCACTGTTACCCCGTCCTCGCCCTCGCCGTAAATCCCGCGCCGGAAACTCTTTACATGCCGGTTCTTCCGCAGGTCCTGCTGGATTCCCGCCCGAAGCGTCCCGGTTCCCTTTCCGTGGATCACATATACTTCGTTCAGCCCGGCCAGCACCGCTTCGTCCAGATACCGGCTTACCACGTCCGTCGCCTCGTCCAGGCTCATCCCGCGCACGTCGCATTCGGTCGATACCGTCCGGCTCAGCATGCCGGTTTTCGCCTTCACGGTGGTTTTCTCCCGGACCGGCGCCGCTTTCATCATCCGAAGCTGTCCCAGCTGCGCCGTGAATTTCATCATCCCGGCCTGAAGCCGCACTTCGCCTTTTTCATTCGGCGCCTCCAGCACCGTTCCCTCCGTTCCGAGGGTCAGAATCTTCACCCGGTCGCCCGGCTTCACGGTTTCGGGTGCCTCGCCGGCTTCCTCGTTCTCCGTCCGCAGACCTTCGCTCATCTCGTCGATGCCCCGGTCCAGCCGCCTCCGCAGGTCGTTCACGTTGCTGCTTCCCGCGGCGGCGTTTTTCTTCATCTTCTTTAATTCGGCAATCACGCTTTCGCTTTCCTGCCGTGCCTGCTCCAGAATCCGCTTCGCGTCCTCCCGGGCCTTCCGCAGGTTCTGTTCCCGTTTTTGCTCCATTTCCCGGCGCAGCTGTTCCGCTTCATTCCGCAGGCGGATGGTTTCCCTGCTGGCCTCCTGAGCCAGTTCCCGCTCCTTCTCGGCGATCTGCCGATGATATTCCGCGTTGGCGATCACATCCTCAAAGCGAATCGCGTTGCCGCTCAGCAGCTTCTTCGCCGCCTCGATCAGGTTTTCCGGCAGTCCCAGCCGCCGGCTGATCTCAAAGGCGTTGCTCTTGCCCGGTACACCGATGCTCAGTCGGTAGGTCGGCCGCAGGGTCTCCACGTCGAATTCAACCGATGCGTTTTCCACACCCTTTGTGGTCAGCGCAAAGGCTTTCAGTTCGCTGTAATGCGTTGTCGCCATCGTCCGCACGCCGATGTGCAGCAGCCGCGTCAGGATGCTCTGCGCCAGGGCCGCGCCTTCCGTCGGATCCGTTCCGGCGCCGAGCTCGTCAAACAGCACCAGATCCCGGGGCGTCACCTCGTGCATGATCTCCACAATGTTTGTCATGTGGCCCGAGAAGGTGCTCAGGCTCTGCTCAATGCTCTGTTCGTCCCCGATATCCGCGAACACCTGCTCAAACACCGCGATCTCCGTCCCCAGGTCCGCCGGCACCTGTAGGCCTGCCTGCGCCATCAGCGTGAACAGGCCCACCGTCTTCAGGGTAACCGTCTTGCCGCCGGTGTTCGGTCCGGTGATGACCAGTGTCGTAAAGTCTTCGCCCAGCCATATGCTGGATGGTACCACTCTTTCCGGCGCGATCAGCGGATGCCGTCCCCGGATAATGTTCAGGTACCCCCTGTTGTTGATCTTCGGGCTCACGCATACCAGCCGCCGGCTCAGCAATCCTTTGGCAAAGATGAAGTCCAGCTCTGACAGCAGCTCCACCGTTTCCGCCATCTGCGGGGCATAGGGCGCCGCTTCCGCGCTCAGCGCCGCCAGGATCCGGGCGATCTCCTGCTGTTCCTTCAGCTCCCACTGTTTCAGCTCGTTCCCCATCTCCACCGCTGCCATCGGTTCGATGAACAGCGTTGCGCCCGAAGAGCTCTGGTCATGAACCAGGCCCGGTACGCTGCTGCGGAGTTCCGCCCGCACCGGCAGCACATACCGGTTGTTCCGCACCGTGATGATGGTATCCTGCAGCGCCTTCTGGATTTCTGGCGAGCGGATCATCTGGTTCAGCTTGTCCCGGATCCGCTCCTGGGCGCCGCGCAGATGCCGGCGGATGTTCATCAGTTCGCTGCTGGCCCGGTCCGCGATTTCATCCTCGGAGATGATCGCGTCCGTAATATCCTTCTCGATGTTCCGTGCCGTAAACAGGCCTTCCGCCCGGCTCCTGAGGATCGGCGTGTTTTCCCGGTCCGTCACCAGCGCGTCCCGCGCGGCGCGGCTCGCCCGCAGCAGCCCGGCGATGTTCAGCAACATGCCGGCGCTCAGACTTCCGCCCTTTTCGCAGATTGTCAGTGCCGGCCGGACGTCCGGAAACTCCATCATCGGGTGTCCGCCGGTATATTGCAGGATCACCGCTGCCTCTTCCGTCTCCGCCTGCGCCGCCCGCACGGAGGGAAAATCGCACAGCGGCTCCAGCGTCAGGCATCTCTCCCTGCCGGCCGCCGTCAGTGCGCCTTCCGCCAGCATTTCCCGGATCCTGGTAAACTCCAGCACCCGCAAAGTCCGTTCTTTCATCATTGCTCCATACTCTCTTCCCGTATCATCCCGAACACCCCATCATGTCATCCCGGGCGTAGTCGAGGGATCTCTTGCTATAAGCCTTCCCCTTGAGGGGGGCGAAGCTCTGTCGACCGCCAGTGGCGGAAGTTTCGACAGAGCTGAGATCATCCGAAACAAGCAGAAGCGGTTGTAACGCTTCTGCGCCGATTGAGGCTGCGGCGGTGCCCGAAGGGCGGATGATGTGTCGTCCCCCTTCACTCCACCGGTCGCTTCCAGTGCCCCGTCGTCGTCTTTTTCCCGGTTTTCCGCCGGGCGATGAAAGCCTGAAGCACTTCTTCCGTTTCTTCCCGGCCTTCGTCCGTCAGTTCAATCGCCCGGTTCGCCGTTTCCCTGTCCAGGTTGTCCGTCGGCACTGCGTTCATCAGCTGTACCAGGCAGCCCTCCGGCAACCGCTGTCGCAGCAGCGGAAACCGGTATCCCCGTCTGTCCTCCAGCACCTGTCCGTTCAGCGCGTCCGCCGCGCCTTCGTCGCACATCCGGCAGTCCTTGTGTCCCTTCCCCAGTCCCAGCGCCGTCCTTGCCGGGCAGTGATGCAGCAGCATCAGCCGCGTCCGCCCGTACATCGTCACCATGATCGGCGGCGCCCCTTCCAGCAGCGTTTTCAGTTCCTGTCCCGTCAGTTCGGGGGAAGCCGTTACGAATTCACACCCCGCGTCAAACAGCAGTGCGGCCGCCTGCCGGTTCATCACCGGGATTCCGCTCCCCGCGCCGTAAGCCACCGGCCAGTCCAGTCCCAGCTGGCCCGCCGTGCCCAGAACCACGCCGCCCAGTTTGTCCCTGTATCTGCTTACAAAGCGGTGAAGCTTCCGCAGCGTCTCCTCCTCGCATACGTCCGGCAGCCGCAGCCAGTCTCCTTCCGCCATCCGGGAGATCAGTTCCTCCAGCGCCTCGTCCCGGTAATCCTCCGGATACCATATAACCCGCATCCCTTCCTGTCCGGCGGCTTCTGCCTGCTCCCGGGTCCGGACAATCGCCGTCGGAGGAACGCTTCCCGCCGGCAGCTGCGCTTCCGGCATCTCTCCTTCGCCGGAGGTGTCCGGCGCGAAAGCCCTGATCCGCGCCTCCGCCAGTTCGTCCAGCGCCCGGCGCCGGATCGCGTTCACTTGGGAAACGGGAACAAACGCGTCCCGGGTTTCCGCCTGCGTCCGGCGCGGAACAAAAACGGTATCCCCGGTCTTTTCCAGGCTCCGGATCATTTCGTCCGCCGTCGCCGTGCGGGTTCGCGCTCCGGCAACCGTCTCTCCCGTCACCGTCACCGTGTTCTCCCCGTCCGTCGCCGTCAGCGTCATCGGCTCCTCCGCGATGGCCCGGAGCGTCAGGTCAACCGGTACCGTCCTGCCCTTCAGGGCGTTGGCCGCCTTCATCTGTTCCGCGTCCGTCAGCCGGTACACCTCGTCTCCGTTCTCCGTCCTGTCTTCCGGCCGCAGCCGAAGAATCGCGGTTTCCCCGGCCTTCCTGTCCGGGCCGGCATAAATCAGGTCCGTCTGTCCGCGTCTTCCGCGGATCGCCAGTCCGTCTCCGTCCCGCAGCGTCCGCTCCAGCTCCACCCGCGCCAGTTTTCCGTCCGCGCTGATCATCCGGCCGATCCGGATGCCGAGATGGTTCACTGTCTCCGGCCAGATCACCTCCGCGTCTTCGCAGCCCGCCGCGTATCCTTTCATGAATCCGCCGCGGTTGAAGATCTGCAGCAGCCCTTCTTTTTCTTCCCTGTCCGCGGGTTTGAACCGTCCCGCCTGCAGCGTGTCGATGCCTTTTCGGTAGCTTGCCGTCACGACCGCCACATACTCCGGCCGCTTCAGCCGTCCCTCCAGCTTGATTGAGGTTGCGCCGGCCTGCTGCAGCTGCGGCAGTTCGTCCCGCAGGCATACGTCCCTGGGGCTGAGCCATGCGCCTCTCCTGCCCCGATAGCTGTATTCCATCCGGCAGGGCTGGGCGCATCGGCCGCGGTTGCCGCTCCGCTCGCCGATCATGCTGGAAAACAGGCATAGCCCGCTCACCGCAACGCACTGGGCCCCGTGGGCGAATACCTCGATTTCCGTCCCCGCATCCCGGCACCGGCGGATTTCCTCCAGCGAACATTCTCTCGCCAGCACCACCCGCCGAATGCCCTGTCCCGCGCACCAGGAAACGCCTGTCCGGTTGTGAATCGCCATCTGGGTGCTCGCGTGCACCGTCAGGCCGGGAAAAAGATGCCGGGCTATCCGCAGCACCCCGAGATCCTGGATCAGCACCGCGTCCGCCTGCAGGTCGCGCAGCAGCCGCAGCACCTCCGTCACCGCTTCCAGTTCGCCGTCCTTGATCAGGGTATTGACGGTCACATGCACCCGCATATGCCGCAGATGAGCATACCGGATGGCGTCCTCCAGCTCCTGGCGGTCAAAGTTGCCGGCCCCGGCGCGCGCGCTGAAGGCGGAATAGCCGAGATAAACCGCGTCTGCCCCGGCCGCGTCCGCCCGCTCCAGTGCCGCCCGGTTCCCAGCCGGAGCCAGATTCTCCATAAATTCCTCCCGAAATATTTCAATTCAAAACAAGCTTGGGCCGAAGGGGGTGTGGGGGCGCTGACGCGTGCGGTGCGCGAGATGCACATATTGGGCCGCCGCCAGTGGCGGATGAAGGCCCATTATGTGTTGAGTCACCGTCCGCGGTGCGCATGCGTTTCCTTGCGGAAAGTCCCCCACTTAATAAAGCGCGGAAAGCCTTTGCCCTTTCCGCGCTACCACTCTCAGATCTGCTCAAACGGATAAATCTGCCCGAATGTATCCACCCGAACCGACTCCATCACCTGCGGTTGCAGGGGCTTGTCCGAGGCATCCCTCTCCGCCTTTACCACATCCTCCGCCACATCCATCCCTTCAAGCACCTTGCCAAAGGCGGCGTACTGTCCGTCCAGATGCGGGCTGTCGCTGGTCATGATGAAAAACTGGCTTCCTGCGCTGTCCGGCATCATGCTGCGGGCCATGCTCAGCACGCCGTACGTGTGCTTCAGCGGATTCTGTACGCCGTTGGCTGCAAACTCGCCTTTGATGCAGTATCCCGGTCCGCCCACGCCGATCCCTTTGGGATCTCCGCCCTGGATCATGAAGCCGGGAATCACTCTGTGAAAAATCAATCCGTCATAAAACCCGCTGTTGGCAAGCGCCGTAAAATTCCCGACGGACTGCGGAGCATATTCGGGGTAAAGCTCTCCCTTCATCTCGCGTCCGTCCTTCATTTTAATGGTAAATACCGGATTCTGTGCCATCTTGCATCAATCCTCCTTTATAAGGGCTAAAGTCTGCCCTCTGCGTTAACCTGCCCTCTGCGTTAAGCCTTCCCCCTGAGGGGGAAGGTGCCCGGCTTGCCGGGCGGATGAGGTGTAATCGCGGTTCACTTATTTTATCAGCATTTCCCTGTCATGGCAAGCGTTTTGACAACCCATCCGAAACCGACTATAATAAGTAGATTCTCGGAAAGGAGCTTCCGAAATGACGATCGTTCATCCCCAGCAGCCGGTCAACGGGCTGAATCCAGAAGATGTGTTCTACGCGATTGACGACCTGGGAACGCAGACCGGTTACGGTTTCATTCTCTATCAGCTTCAGCCGGGCCTTTACCCGGACTGCCCGGTCAATCTGTACTTCTCGCTGGACGGGGATCCGGCCTCCCGGTATCTGCTTTTCGGCGCGCTGGTCGCCCGGGCGCGGATCCTGCAGAACGTCAATCCCCAGATGCGCTGCCGCCTCTATACCAGTCTTTCTCCCTCCGATGTCCAGATGAAGGATTTCTATCTGCATAACGGTTTTGACTGTAATGAGACGGATGAGATGCTACAGCTGACGATTCCCTTCGGCGACGGCCGGATTCCGATGAGCTGCACCGTCGCGCCGACCCCGCTTAATACCTGGGACGAACAGAACAGTCTGATCTACCGGCTTCAGATGAACGAAATCACCTTTGTGGATATGAATTACCTCGGCGCGCTGATGCGCATGCCGCACTTCATGACCCTTGGGCTTTACCGCAACGCCGTCCTGATCGGCGAAGTGATCATGGCGGGTCAGGGCAGTGAATGCGAACTCGTCGCAATCTATATCGAGCCCGGCAGCCGCAATCAGGGGATGGGCAAAGCCCTCCTTCATCGGATGATGGCCATCATGGCCGCCGAAGGCGTCTCCAGGATCACCACCCGCATCATGAGCCGCAGCCTTCCTCAGCAGCGCCTCATGGCCGGTTTCGATGCCACCGTGATAGGCGTCAACATGCTCTTCCCCGGCATGTATCTCAACTGATATCGAAAAATCCCTATCTCCTTTATCTGGCTTCTTTCGAAGCCGAAGGTGTTTAAGGGGGCGCTGACGCGCGCGGTGCGCGAGATGCACATATTGGGCCGCCGCCAGTGGCGGATGAAGGCCCATTATGTGTTGAGTCACCGTCCGCGGTGCGCGTGCGTTTCCTTGCGGAAAACCCCCTTGATTTTATTAGCCCTTGACTCAGCAGGGTCAAGCGGCTATAATACCTTTATCTGTGTTTCGAAGGAGGAAACGATCACCAT
>JAEEGL010052996.1_pt1 | contig 14536 bp, 6 predicted proteins | sample 9134231 | NCBI WGS metagenome assembly JAEEGL01 (sample SAMN16246548, study PRJNA631951) | gut metagenome | biome: gut microbiome; feature: rumen; material: fiber-attached | host: Bos | place: Iran: Karaj | collected 2018-10
CCAAGCCGCGATTGGGTCATCTGTTGCTCTGGATGTCAAAAGTATCTTTTCCCAAAGCTTTTCGACAGCCTGATGCTTTGAAAGCTCCGGGAAGAGCTTTTTCGCCCACTTTTCGCCCGGTACGGCCGCAATACACCACTGGTACTTGTTTTCTATTTTATCTCTGTAGCTCTTTATGATAGGCATCTTTTTCTTTTGAGCCGCCGCCATTTTTTCCTGATCGATTCCGGCAAGTCCGTCCGGATCCTCGGAAATGATATAGATGCGGCAAGGAATCTCATCGACATAGTGCTGCCAGCGTGCTTCCTCGTAATTTGCGAGTGTGCCCAAGGTTTCAACATCGCGGTACTTTACGTGAAGCTTTTCAAGCGGCTGGTATGACCAGTCCACAACAACCTTCTTTGCGCCGAGCTTGTAGCATTCCTCGACGAGTATTTTAATAAACTCCGGCTGGTCAAGCTCCGCAGCGATAAATACCTCTTGACCCTTCTGTACATTTACGCCCATTTTCGCTATCAGATTTGCGTATTTTCTGAGGACTGTCTTTTTCATCCGGTATCTCCCTTTTCTCAATAAAATGTAGTTACTAAAGCGCTTTCACACAACATATTGGGTGTTTTGCATGAATTGCCAAGCTAAATTATACCATAAAAAGGCCTGTCTAAAAAGCAAATTTTGCATAAAAAATTCGATAAATTTCTTTGCCGGAAAAATTGAAATCAACCCCGCTTTTATGTTAAAATATTGAGTTAGAATACGGAACAAGTGTTGTTAAAACTGAGGGCATCCGGCCATGAACAAAGATACTAAAAAAGAATTTGATGTCGTACTCATCTGTGATCTCAAGGAAAATTACTATGAGATACAGGGCGAGTACGCCCTTTTTTTGGAGGAATTGCCCGTAAAGGGCGAATACGACAACCTGATTCGTGCCATAGCCGGAATAGCGCCGGGAAAATACGGCGAAATGCTGCTTTCCCTCTTCACCTCCGGGGCACTTCTTTCTGCTTACAATGAAGACAATACCTATGTTTTCTGCAATGCTTTCTTTAAATATACCTCGACCCCTGCAATGGGATGGGCGGCAATTGCCGTTCGCATAAACGAGGAGCTTACGGCAACCGTTGCAATTCGTTCGATTGACACCATGTACAACGACTGTGCAATCATGTATGCAACGGCCGACCGTACCAAGCAGCCGGTTCCGCCTGCATTTGACCACAAAAACTGCAGGCTGGCGATGATTTACGACTCTCTATCCGAGTCGCTCGATATGATTGGTGGCTCGATCTATTTCAACAAGGAATTTCCTCTGTCAAAGACCGAAAGCGTTCACAACATAATCGGCCTTCTGACACCTTTCCTCGACCAGAGCTCAAACGCCGCGTTCATGTCGGAATCCGATTTTATCAATCTGACCCTGACTTCTGTCGAAACATACGGAGGATATCACTTCAAGCGTTTCCTGTTTGACGTGGCGGACGAGCGCCGCTGGTATGAGCTTGCTGTTCTGTCGCTGGACAATTCCGGGCTCAGATACCTTGTAACCATAACCGATATACACGAAATGCTCGGTCGCAAGGTTTATGTTTCCGGTATGCCAAAGGGCAATTTCACCGAGGAAATGATTCCTTACATGGAAATCGCAAAGGAATCCTCAAAAATCGTAATGAACAGAATCAAATCGCCTTACTGTTCATTTTCGCTGGAAGCCGGTCTTCCGATCAGACAGGCAAACGACCTTTTCTACAGGGCAATAGGCTATACGCCGGAGATATTCGAATATGCCCTCGGCAACAGCCTGATTTCGCTGTGCCACCCGGCGGACATTCCTTACATGCGCAGTGCGATAAAGGACATCGTTGCAAACGGCAAGCAGCCGCAAATCCTGGAGGTGCGCATCGTTCGCAACGACGGCAACATACGCTGGGTCAAGCTCGAAATCAATTTTGTCACTACACCGCAGGAAACGATATGCTTCCTAAACGGTGAAGACATAACTGACAAAAAACTTCAGGAGCAGAACAAGCTCTCGGACAGGCAGACCTTCAGCATGACCTATGCCAAGAGCACGAATATATTATTTGACTATGACTGCGCTACGCACACCTTAAAGGACCGCGGCGGCCTCGTGGACACGCTCGGCTTCCCACCGGAGGTGCCTGCTTTTGATGCCTTCCTTAATTCCGGCGAGCTCGTTGCAGACGAGGACGAAGCCGAATTAAAGAGAATCATCGACAATGTCCGGTCCGGCACCGAAACCATCAGCGGATCGCTTCGCATAAAGGTGCCTAAGCGCAATGATCAGTTTGCGAGAATTTCATTCACGCTCAGCACTATTTTTGACTACAAGGGTCAGCCAAAGCAGCTGATCGGTGTAATAGACAAGCTTTCGCTCCAGCGCATCGCAGAGGAGCCGGAGCCTGAATTCAGAATACCAACTGAAGCAAAAGCCGATGTAAAGAGCGAATCCGGCGAAGAAAAGCCAAAGGCTTCGCCTGTCTTTAACGTGGATCTGAATGCGGTCGGAATGAGCAACGTGCTCGCAAGCTTCACGATAAACATCACAACCGATCTTATCGAAAGCCACAGCGCCGCAAGCAGCTTCGGAGCCGCTTTTGCCAATTTCGCGGGGCGCGGCATCAACGAAACCGCAAAAATAATTGCTGACGGTCTGATAGCCGAGAAATACAGAGACTCCTTCCTTGAAACCTTTAATACCTCTCACCTTGCAGAGGAATTCAAAAAAGGTAACGCCGATATTACAACGGTTTACCCGCTCTCACATCCTTCGCTCGCAGATCTTTGGGGAAAGATTTTTGTCCACATGGTCGCGGACCTTGACGGATCACTGCGTGCTCTGATCTATGCGTGCGATGTTTCGGACGAATACAGGAAAATAAGTGCTCTTGAGAGTATTTCGACAAAGGACCCGCTGACCGGGCTTCTCAACCGCTCGGGGGCAAGCGAGAACATATCGGCATACCTTAACAGGATTTCCGATAACGAGCTCTGCGCTCTCATGATAATGGACCTCGACAATTTCAAGGAGATTAACGATATTTACGGTCACCAGGCGGGTGACGAATATCTGAAGAATCTCGCCGATGCCCTGACCGACTTCCTGCCGGATGCTATTGTCGCAAGACTCGGCGGCGACGAGTTCGTGGTCTTCCTCAAAAATTGCACGGGCACGAGCCAGATTTCAAATACGGCGCTTAGCATATTAAAGATAATAAGAGATGTAAATCACAACAGGATTACTGCTTTTAATACGACCGGCAGTATCGGTATCGCCCTTGTCCCGAGCTATGGCAAGGATTTCGATACCCTTTACCACAATGCCGATGTGGCGCTGTACGAGGTAAAGAACAGCAGCAAGGACGGCTTCATGTTCTGCGACGACAGAAACCCTACCGTCCACCATTCGGGTGAAGCAACCAAACAGACCAAGAAATCCTTCTCTCAAATCTTTTCAAAGCTGAGCGTTGCAATGTATGCTCTGCTGATTGGCTCGCTGTTACTCGCATCCGCAATAACCTTTGTCATATTCAACACCTCCATCACACAGGTGTATAAACAGGCAAACAGCCATGTTGAGGCCCATTCCGGCATAGTAGGGCAATATATGAGCCTCTATATGACAACGCTCCAGGATGATGCCTCGTGGCTTGCACAGATAGCATCCAAAAACCAGGAGTCGCTGGTGCTCTCCGGCTTTGTGCGTGACGACAAAATCGTAGTGAATATGGATGACCTGGTTCACCAGACATCCTTTGACAACGTACTGCTGCTGGGTGAAAACGGCAAGCTGTTTTACAGCTTTGCTCCACCTGAAAAGAACGGTGAGTTCACGATGGATATGGGGCTTCAGAACAAATCCTGCACTCTGCCCGCTGCCGTAGCCAGAATGAAGGCAAAAGAGGGTTCCCTTATCTTTGCATCAAATGTTTACAGCGATGACGGGAAGCGCAGACTGATTCTGCTCTGCACCGTCGACGGGGAAACGGTTTCGGAAACCCTGGATTCCCTGACCTCGTTCGATTCGGAAAAAATATTCCTGGCAGACAATACAGGTACAGTCATCGGTTCAAACAGCGAAAACTATGATATGCTGTTCAAATACTATTCGAACGAGTACCTCGCAAAATGCGGCTACACGCACATGACAACGGTTCACCGTATCATAGATGCCAACGATGATGTAAAAACACCTTCCGTAAGGTACCGCCACCGCCTGATGGTTCTCTTCGGCCACAGTGCACCGGTTAACCTTGCACAGCTTTATACAAACTATTATGTTTTCGCAGTGACGCCGCAGGAGACAATTCTGGGCAGTGCGACGGTTTCCGTCAAAATCGTCGTTGCTCTCTTTATCTGCCTGTTCCTCGCAATAGTCCTTGCGACCGTATTCATAATAAGGAACGACAGAAAGTCCAGTAAATACGTGGATAACCTGGCATACAAGGATTCTCTGACCGGCCTTAACAATATGAATTATCTGGAGGACAACTCCAAAACCATATTCAAAAAGTGCGGTGAGCCGTGCGGCGTGGTTTCTCTCCATGTCGACAATTTCCGCGTTATACGCGATGCTTACGGGCCTGCAAAGAGCAACAAGCTCATAACCTGCATCGGAAATGCAATTTCCGATTTTATCGGTCAGGACGAAGCCGCAGGCCGCGTTGCGGATGCAAGCTTTTGCCTCATTTTAAGCTATGTGGGAGAGAACGCATTCAACAGCAAGCTTAAAAACCTGCGCTCCTACATATTCTCGAGCTGCGCCACCTATATGGCGACATCGGTTAACTTCACGATTTCGCTAGGAGTTTACCTCTGTGAATCCTCGGGCGAATCCATAAAACAGGACTACGACCTCGCGGATTTGGCACGCTCCTACATGAAGGAAAGCGCCGGCGAAGGCATCTGCTACTACAACACAAACCTCCAGCAGTCGATTCAAAAGCAAAAGCTGATTGAGGATTCGCTGGATGCGGCTCTTGAAAACGGCGAGTTCGTGCCTTACTACCAGCCGATAATCAACATATTCAGCCACAAAGTGGTCGGCTGCGAAGCACTGGCACGCTGGATAAAGCCGGACGGAACCGTGGTGCCGCCGAGCGATTTTATTCCTTTCCTTGACAAGAGAGGAAACATCGTAAATCTCGACTACTACATGTTCGAAAAGGCCTGTGCACAGATGCAGATCTGGAAGGACACACCTCTCGAGGAGGTCGCGATTTCAATCAACATGTCACGCCAGCATTTCTACCAGCCTGACTTCATCGAAAGACTGATGCGTACGACGGCAAAGTACGGCATACCGAACTCACGCATCCATATAGAGATTACCGAAAGCATATATATCGGTGATGTCAACCTTATTAACAAGACCCTGACAGAGCTGCGCGACAACGGTTTCCTCGTTTCCATGGATGATTTCGGCACGGGATATTCATCGATGAGTATGCTACAGAGCATGCCTGTCGACATCTTAAAGATAGACAAGCAGTTCCTGGATTCCTCGCTCTCAAAGGAAAGCGGTATCATCGTACTCGACGGTATCGTGAACATCGCAAAGCAGCTTGGTCTTAAGACCATTTGCGAAGGCGTGGAAACCGGCACACAGCTCAACTGGCTGAAAACAGTCGGCTGCGATATGGTACAGGGCTTCTACTATTCAAAGCCTATTCCTGCAGCAGAGCTTGAGAACTTTGTAATGGACAACTTCATGAAATAAAAAAACGTCCCCGTTTCCGGGGACTTTTTTAGCCTTAAATCGACAGCACCTCTGCGAGTGCGAGGAGTGTAGGGTCGAGCTCAGACTTGTATTCGAGCGCATCCGAAAGGTCATATGCTACGATCTCGTCGCCGCTTATGCCGATTGCCTTTGATGTGCTGTTCGCCTTTAAAAGCTCAACCGCCTTGTATCCGAGGCGTGATGCCAGCATTCTGTCGCGTGCCGTAGGGGAACCGCCGCGCTGAATGTATCCCAGAACCACGATTTTGACCTCTAAGCCCGTTCTCTTAGCTATCTCGGCACCCAGTGCCTCCGAGGAGAGTTCGACACCCTCAGCGCGAATTATAATACTGTGCTTCTTTCCGCGATTGATACCCTGAAGTATCTTTCTGCAAAGCGCATTTAGGTCGAGCGGAATCTCAGGAATCAGTATCTGCTCTGCGCCGCCCGCAACGCCCGCATGGAGTCCGATGTCGCCGCAGTTCCTGCCCATTACCTCGATTATCGTTGTTCTCTCGTGAGATGAGGATGTGTCTCTGATGTTACCGATTGCCGACAGAACAGTATTTATCGCCGTGTCAAAGCCGATGGTATAGTCGGTGTAGCCCATGTCGTTATCGATCGTGCCCGGCAGGCACATTACGGTAACGCCCGCCTTTTCGAGCTCTGCCGCGCCGTGCATCGAGCCGTCTCCGCCTATTACGACAAGCCCATCTATTTCAAAGGTCTCGAGCATTGCAAGTGCCTTTGTGCGGCCTGCTTCCGTCATAAATCTCTCGCTTCGTGCAGTGCGCAGAACAGTACCACCGCGGTGAAGAATGCCACCTACGGATGCAACATCCATCTCGTGGAAGTCGCCATCAATCAGACCCTCATAGCCTCTCTCGACGCCATAGACCTCCATTCCTTCGTAAATGGCTGTTCTTACAACAGCTCTGATTGCGGCGTTCATGCCCGGAGCATCACCGCCACTGGTTAATACAGCTATTCTTCTCATCTTTTCCCTCCTTTAACACCTTTACAGCCGGTCGCTGATTTTTACATTTTCACTTCCGATTAAATCGGTTATTTCCTTTACAAATCCCTCGTCGGGTTCTACCCAGAGACTGCGGTCGGATTTGAAGCCCTTTCCCGAATCAAGGTACACCTTCACAGGATGCTTCCCCGGATGTCTTTCCAGGATGCCGCGGATCATTTCGATTGCCTCACCCGGCTCCTTGCCCGCAATGCGCAGGCAAACGGGACTTTCCGGCTTTTCCATCAGGCGAACATCCGTCAGTTTGTCCGCCAGAATCGCAGGATCCTTTTCCTCTTTGAAATTGACGGTTCCCTCGATTTTGATTATGCTGTCAGGCTCCGTGAGAGATGCAAACTTCTCGTAAACGTTCGGGAATACCACAACCTCTATGCTGCCGTAGAGGTCCTCCACCTCTAAAAACGCCATCATCTTGTTCGATTTCGTGATGAGGTTCTTCCTGCTGCTGACCATGCCCGCAAGGCTTACCTTCATGCCGTCGCGGACGCTTGAGCCCTCTTCCTCGGCACTTAAAAGCTCGTCTGTGGTGATGCTTGCTATATCCTTAAACAAATCCTTGTACGCATTGAGCGGATGGTCGGAAACGTAGATTCCCAGCATTTCCTTTTCCATTGCAAGGAGCGCATCCTTTTCGAAGTTCTTCAGATCCGGCAGCACTCCCGTATTTGCACCGGCCATCGCCTGCTCGGCGCCCGCCAGCGAGAAGAGGTCCATCTGGCCCTCGATGTTCTTTTTCGCATCGCCCTGAGCGGCCTCGATCAGACGCTCATAGACCGCAAGGTGCTGCGCACGGTTAGGATTGATATCGTCCAGTGCGCCCGCCTTTATCAGGCTTTCGATTGCCTTTTTGTTTACCTCACGGATATCGAGATTCGAAATGAACTCAAATATATCCTTCGGCATTCCGCGCTGCTCTCGAGCCTTTATTATCGCATTTATCGGGCCCATTCCAACGCCCTTTACACCGAGTAGCCCGAACCGAATCGCACCGTCCTTTACGGTGAATTTCGCGCGGCTTTCAAGCACACTCGGAGGCAGTACCTTTATTCCGAGCTCCGTGCAGTTCCTGATATATTTTGCGACATGCTTTGCCTCGCCCATCACAGAGCTTAAAAGCGCCGCCATAAACTCCACCGGATAGTAGGTTTTAAGATAAGCAGTCTGGTATGCGACCACCGCATAGGCTGCGGCATGGCTCTTGTTGAAGGCATACTCCGCAAAGCTTACCATCTGGTTAAAGATTTCCTCGGCCGCCTCCTTTGGCACACCGCGTTTTAAGCAACCGTCTATGCCAAGCTCCTCGTTTCCGTTAATGAAGTTTTCCTTTTCCTTCAGCATCTTTTCGAGCTTTTTCTTGCTCATTGCACGCCTCAGCTCGTCAGATCTGCCGTAGGAAAAGCCCGCAAGCTCGCGAACCGTCTGCATTACCTGCTCCTGGTACACCAGGCACCCGTAGGTAACATTTAAGATAGGTTTAAGCGACTCGTGGATATAGGTAATCCCATCAGGGTTTTTCTTGTTTTCTATATATCTCGGAATGGAATCCATAGGACCCGGGCGATAGAGCGAAATACCCGCTATGATATCTTCAAAGCAGTCGGGCGCAAGCGTTTTCATAAAGCTCGTCATCCCACCCGATTCAAGCTGGAATATACCGCAGGTATTTCCGCTTGCGATTGTCGCAAATACCTTCGGGTCGTCGTACGGAATCGTATTTATATCCAAATCCACTCCGTGGTTTTCTTTTATCATAGCAAGAGCATCGCGAATTACCGTCAGATTGCGAAGCCCCAGAAAGTCCATCTTGAGGAGTCCCAGTTCCTCGATGGTAGTCATCGTGAACTGCGTCGCCCTGCCCTTGTCGGACATGTAAAGCGGCACGTATTCATCGAGCGCCTTCCTCGAAATTACAACGCCTGCGGCATGTGTTCCCGCATTTCGCGGCATACCCTCGATAGCCATCGCCATGTCTAAAACTTCCCTCGTAGTAGGCTCGTTTTCGTACTTTTCCTTTAGCTCGGGGTTCATTTCCATCGCCTTTGCGATAGTCATCCCGAGAGCATCCGGAATCGCCTTTGCGAGAGCATCTGCATCGGCATAGCTTAGCTTTAGGGTCCTGGCCACATCGCGAACCGCCTGCTTTGCCTTCATCGTACCGAAGGTAATAATCTGGCTGACATTCGCAGCACCGTATTTTTCAATTACATAGTCGATTACCTCACCACGGCGCTCGTAGCAGAAATCCACGTCGATATCCGGCATGGATACACGCTCAGGATTCAAGAAACGCTCGAAGATGAGGCTGTATTTTATAGGGTCAATATTTGTTATATGCAGGCTGTAAGCCACTATGCTGCCCGCCGCAGAGCCTCTGCCCGGCCCCACTGCGATGTTGTGACTACGCGCATAGTTTATGAAATCCCAGACGATGAGGAAGTATTCCACGTACCCCATCTGCTCTATTACCGACATTTCGTGGTCAAGACGCGCATAAAGGCTAAGCGCACGCTCATCCTTGTCGCCGCGCTTTATGTCGTAACGCTCCGAAATGCCCTTTTCACAAAGCTCGTGGAAGTAGTCCAAATTCGTTTTGCCGTCCGGCGCAACGAACTCCGGCAGGTGATAGTTGCCGAACTCAATCTCCACGTTGCACTGCTCGGCAATCTTTTGCGTATTGTCGAGTGCCTCCGGAAAACGCGCAAAGATAGTGCGCATCTCCTTTTCGCTCTTTAGGTAGAACTGGTCGTTCGGGAAGCGCATGCGCTTTTCATCGTCAATTGTTGCCGTTGTCTGTATGCAGAGGAGCACATCGTGCGCCTTTGCATCCTCTCTGTTTATGTAGTGCACATCGTTTGTCGCAACAAACGGTATGCCTGTTTCCTCGTGAAGCCTTACCATCATCGGCAGAATGCGTGCTTCCTCCTCGAGGCCCTGGTCCTGGAGCTCAAGATAGAAATTGCCCTCGCCGAAGATTTCTAAGAGCTCAAGGGCTTCCCGCTTCGCACCCTCATAGTCGCTGCCAAGGAGGCGGTGCTGCACCTCGCCGGCCAGGCACGCCGATGTGGCGATCAGCCCTTCGCTGTGGGCGCGCAGAACGTCCTTGTCGATGCGGGGCTTGTAGTAAAAGCCTTCCGTGAAGCCTGTCGACACAATCTTCATCAGATTGTGGTAGCCTGTGTCGTTCTTGGCAAGCAGCAGCAGGTGACCGTTACGCTTGTCCTTTTCGACATCCTTGTCGTGCATGGTGCGGGCCGCCGTGTAGACCTCGCAGCCGAGGATCGGGCGTATGCCGTTTGCCTTGCACTCCTTGTAGAAATCGATGACACCAAACATCACTCCGTGGTCGGTTATTGCCACGGAGTCCATTCCGAGCTCCTTTACGCGCGCAACGAGATCCTTGATTCGCGATGCGCCGTCGAGGAGGCTGTATTCGGTATGTACGTGCAGATGTGTGAATGCCATAGCTTTTCCTTTTTACTTTATAACGTGCAGGTCGACCTGTGGATAAGGGATGTTGATGCCCTCGGCATCAAACGCCTTTTTGACCTCTTCCTGCATGTAGAAATATACCGTCCAGTAGTCGGAGCTCTTTACCCAGACTCTGCTGTGGAGCGTCACTGCGTTGTCGCCATGCTCGCCGACAAGAACCTCCGGCTTTGGGTCGATTACGATAAGCTCGTTCTTTCTTACAACCGAAAGCACCGTCTCGCGTGCTTTATCGATATCGCATTCGTAGCCGATACCGAAATCGTTGTCGACTCTGCGCATATCGGCCTCGGAATAATTGGTCACAACCGAGGTTGACATATTGCTGTTCGGAACGCGTACGATTTTGTTGTCCGGTGTCTTTACGGTGGTGGACATGAGGTCGATTTTTTCAACCGTACCCGCTGCACCGCCCGCTTCGATGTAGTCGCCCTTTCCGAAAGGCTTTGTTATGAGGATGAGGATTCCGCCCGCAACATTGCTGAGCGAGTCCTTCAGTGCCAGTGCAATTGCCGCACCGCAGGCACCGATTACCGTTACAAAGGTGCTGGTCGGAATGCCGAGCTTGCCGAGTGCCGTTACGATGATGAGCAGCCACAGCGCAACCTTTACAATGTTCTTTATGAACGCATGGAGCGCCGGGTCAATGCTGGTTTTTGCCAGTGCCTTTGTCATCACCTTCATTACGGCTTTGACTATAAAAGCGCCGGCAATCACAATAATTAACGCGATTGCAATCGGTTTGCACATTGCAAATATGCTTTCCTTTGTAAACATGCCTTTTCCTCCTTATTTTTCGTACACTCTTCCGCTTCTCTTGCGTTCAAGCTCGCCGAGAATCTTTTTGCGCAGGCGTATGTCGTCCGGAACCACCTCGACAAGCTCGTCGTCGTTGATAAACTCGAGCGCTTCCTCGAGGGTGAAGTGCTTTGCCGGTGTAAGCTTGATGGCATCGTCCGACCCCGCCGCACGCATATTGGTCGCCTTTTTCTCCTTGCAAGGATTTACAACCATGTCGTCGCTGCGGCTGTTCATGCCGACAATCATGCCCTCGTAGACACGGGTGCCCGGCTCAACGAACATCTGGACACGCTCCTGAATGTTGTTGAGCGCATAGCCGGAGCAAACGCCCTCTTCCTGGGCAATTGCAACGCCGTTTACTCTCTGCGGGATGTCGCCCTTGAAGGCTTCAAAGCATTCAAAGCGGCGCACCATTGTGCCCTCACCGCGGGTCTCGTTGATGAACTGCGATCTGTATCCGAGAAGTCCTCTGGTCGGTACCAGGAAGTCCATCTTTACATAGCCGTTCTGTGTATCCATTTCGCGCATCAGGCCCTTTCTGAGGTTCAGCGCGCTGATAACCGAACCGGAATATTCCTCCGGCACGGAGATTACCACCTGCTCCATCGGTTCAAGCGTCTCGCCCTGCGGGCCGCGGCGCATGATTACCTCAGGCTTTGACACCGCAAGCTCATAGCCCTCACGGCGCATGTTCTCGATAAGGATTGATAAGTGCAGCTCGCCTCTGCCCGAAACCTTGAACTCATCGGTGGACTGTGTAGGCTCCACTAAAAGCCCCACGTTTACCTCGAGCTCCTTTTCGAGTCTTTCCTTTATATGTCTTGAAGTCACAAATTTGCCCACTTTACCGGCGAAAGGTGACTTGTTTACGATGAAGTTCATGGAAAGCGTAGGTTCCTCGATATGGATCATTTCCATAGGATCCGGCTTTCCGTTTTCGCAAATGGTCTCGCCGATTGAAATATCGGAAATACCGGAAACAACAACGATGTCGCCGGAGCCTGCCTCGGGTACCGGAGTACGCTTTAATCCTCTGTAAACGAATACCTGATTGATTTTGCGCTGTACGGTTTCGCCGCTGCTCTGGCAAACGGTTACCGTTTCGCCCTCTTTAATCTTTCCGCGCGTGATACGGCCGATTCCGAGTCTTCCGATGTAGTCGTCATAGCCCAGGGAACTTACCTGGAACTGGAGAGGCTCGTCGTCGCGGTCCGGATAGGATTCGCAGTGCTTTACGATGGTTTCAAACAGCGGGTTTATGTTGAGGTCGCCCCAGCCGCCTGCGGTGTTTTTGCGAATCTTGTTTTCGCCCGTACCGATTTCGAGGCCCTCGACCTCCTTCGGATCGTATACAACTATGCCCTGACGCGCAATACCGTAGAGGATTGGGAAATCGAGCTGCTTGTCGTTCGCCTCAAGGTCCATGAAGAGCTCGTAAACCTCGTCCACTACCTCATCTATGCGGGCATCCTTTTTGTCGATTTTGTTTATGAGAAGAATAGGGTTGATGCCCTGCTCAAGTGACTTTTTAAGTACGAATCTGGTCTGCGGCATCGGGCCCTCAGAGGAGTCTACGAGTAGAATTACGGTATCGACCGTCTTCATGATTCGCTCTACCTCGGATGAAAAGTCCGCATGCCCCGGAGTGTCCACGATGTTGATTTTGTAGTCCTTGTACATTACAGAGCAGTTTTTGGAATAGATTGTAATGCCCCTTTCTCTCTCGATATCGTCGGAGTCCATTACGCAATCCACGACTGCTTCGTTTTCGCGGAAGACACCGCTCTGATTGAGGAACGCATCCACCAGTGTGGATTTTCCCGCATCTACGTGAGCGATTACCGCTATGTTAATAATTTTTGTATCCTTTGCCAATTTGCTTCGCCTCTTTTACCTTAATTTTTTATTTCAAATTCGCCGGTTATTCGTCGTACATTGCCGTAACCGGATAATAGAATGTCTGTATTTCTGTTTTCGGAATGAGCTCAAGTCCGTCGCTTCCGACAGTTCCGATTTGGCGAAGCGGCGCTCCGTCAATCTGGTAGCCGATATTGTCGGTGTATCTGCGCACAAACTTTGCCATCTGTGCAATTTCGTCCTCAGAGCCCTTGAAATTAACCTGAACAACCTCTGTTTCAGGGATTTCCTTTAACTCCAGCACGCCCGTATCGCCCGTTACTTCACCAACGGGAATCTGAATTTCTGTGCTGAATACGCTGTACACATAATCCGCGTTGTGAGTGATTGCGTAAACCGGACGGTCATAGAGAGGACGCAGGTTGCAGCCTTCGCAAACCTCCATCATGCTCATGTATATGGCCTCCTCGGAACCCTCGTTTCTAAGGTTCGCCGTAAGCGAAACCACTCTGCGAGCCGGCATCCATTCCCTTGAAATTGAAAAAGCATGCTCAATGTAGAGGTTATAGTCCTCCTGCGCCTGCTTCATCTTTTGGATCTGCTCCTGAAGAACCGACAGCTCCGCCTGCTTTTCGACGATTTTTCTGCTCATCATAAATCGCACTTCCATAGGTGAAAATGCGTTCAGTGCGGGTATTTCCTTCAGGGAGAATCCCAATTCCTTAAAAATTTGTATTCTGTGAGCAAGCGGAATCTGATCCTGTGAGTAATATCTGTAGCCGGTTTTTTCGTCTGTCAGCTCCGGTTTTAATATACCCAAGCGGTCATAGTTTCTGAGCATGCTCACACTTATGCCTGTAATGCCGGAAAATTCTCCAATTTTCAACATCTTTCAAAGCCCTCTGCCAAAATTCACATTTGCTTTCAAATTAAAGTCTAAACTTATTCTATTATATGTTAGAGTTTGCGAATTTGCAAGTGCTGTGGTATAATATTCGCCGTAAAAATGTACTTTAATTGCCTTCCCCTTGAGGGGGAGCGGAATTAGCCTTCCCCTTGAGGGGGGGCGGAATTAGCCTTCCCCTTGAGGGGAAGGTGGCACGACAGTGCCGGATGAGGTGTAGTATGAAAGAGACCTTCCGCTCGCTCCTTTCCGCGGACCTTGAAAAAATGGTTTTCAGCGCCGCGCGAAACAAGAGCGTTCCATATAAAAGAATAACACTGAGGCCTATTAGCCTAAAGGGCAGCCTTGCCTTTCAGGCTGAGTTTGCATTCGAGAAAAAGGTGACTCACGAAAATCTTTCGGCCGAGGAAGCGCTCGAGCTTTGCATGCAGGTTATTGAGCAGGATTTCAAGCAGGTTAATGCGAGGACAAAGACCGAGGAAATTCAGATTCTCGCGGCAAAGCCCAGCAAGCCGAGGGTGACGAAAAGATCCCGCGGTGGTGGTAGCGGCAAAGCACCCGGCGGTACGGGAGCCGGCAATGCATGCGCCGTTCCCGGAAAGCTCGATGCGCGCGCCGTGCTGTCGCATAACAGGGTTAAGAATTATATCATCCCCGATGGTGAGCCTTGCGATTTTCTCATTGAGCTTGGCGTAATGAGTTCTGACGGAAA
>JAEEGL010927484.1_pt1 | contig 14536 bp, 14 predicted proteins | sample 9134231 | NCBI WGS metagenome assembly JAEEGL01 (sample SAMN16246548, study PRJNA631951) | gut metagenome | biome: gut microbiome; feature: rumen; material: fiber-attached | host: Bos | place: Iran: Karaj | collected 2018-10
ACGCAATGTCTGAATGTAGTAACTGCCGTCCTTGGGATCGACTGCAATATCATGGACGGTATCTCCTGCCGTTCCGGGAATGACTGACATCGTCCCGGTGGCAAGATCGAAAATGAGTCCACCTTCGGTTTGGGAGCTGATATACAGGAGATCATTCTTCTCATCGAGAAGAATATCGTTGATAACGCCGGCCTCCATGACCAGCGGCTCAAAGTGATGGTCGAAGTAGGTATAGACATGTTCCGAAGTGGCAAGATACAGCGTGTTTCCCTTGGCCGCCAGTGAGCGGACATTGATGATGGTATACTCTTCGCCCTCATATTCAAAACTCTTGTATGTTTTGAATTCCTTCGAGTCATAACAGGTCAGCCCGGAATACTGGGCGATCCAGACATAGCCGTCCTCGGTCTGGCACAATGCTTCCGCCCCGGAGACCTCCAGATTCACGGGGATCTCCGTCTTGTCGCTCATATAGGACGCCGCACTTGCCTGTGTCCCGAAGGCGGGAAGCGCCGACAGCAAAATAAGACCTGCCAACAGCAAATGCAGGAATCGTCTTTTCCATATTCCTTTTGCAGATGAGAGCGTTCCGGTCAAGGTGTTCTGCATCTTCGTTCCTCCGTGAACTGAATGTTACAAAATACTAGTATTAGTATAAGATGTGTGACTATTAGAATCAAGGCTTCCGACATGGCAAAAGGCAGCAGAAATCGTCTGCTGACTCGGAAAGTTTATTTGTTAGATGGATGCGCTCGCCCGTTCCGAAAGAAAGATCCCCTTCCCAAGCATGGTTCTCATTTCAATACGTTCACTTTTCCTGTCTTCATGCAAAAAAGCGCTCAACAAAAAAACTGACCCGTCCATCCGGACAGGTCAGTTCATGTGGCGGAGAGAGAGGGATTCGAACCCTCGAAGGAGTTTAGGTCCTTACACGATTTCCAGTCGTGCGCCTTAGACCAGCTCAGCCATCTCTCCATCTGCGGAGGTCGGTTTTTTGCCGCCCAACAGATACATATTATACTGGATGCACCACAGTCAGTCAAGGACTATTTCTCGGTTTTCAGAGAAGCAAGTTCCTCGTGTTTTTCCATGTAAGATGCCGCGTAAGAACAGGTCGGGACCATCTTTTTCCCCTCTGCAGTGATCTCGGCAATGGCAGCCTCCATCAGCTTGCCGGCGACTCCCTGTCCTCTCAGGGAACGGTCGACCCAGGTACGGGTGATCTCGACAACGCCTTCCCGAATCTCGGGATATACGATCTCAGCGATCAGGTTTCCCTTTTCATCATTTAAGTACAGTCTTCCGGTCTCTTTCAAAAACTCCATGGTGGTTCCTCCTTACGAGTATAATCTCTGGTTCCAATATACAAAAACCGCCTCCTTTTTGCAAGGAGACGGCGATTCTTTTGCCTTCAGCGGCGGATCTCCGACAGGATCCGCTGACGAAGTTCGATGTATTCCGGAAGATACCGTACCTCATCCGCATCCGTCGTTTCGATCTTTCCAGTAAAATCAGTCGCGTATTCCGCCAGGATCCTTCCGGGGCGGGGGCTCATCACGATGACGCGGGTCGCAAGACACAACGCCTCGTCCACATCGTGGGTGATGAGAAGCACCGTGTTGTGCTTCTCCTGCCAGATGGTTCGCACCAGCTGCTGCATATTGGCCCGTGTGAGGGCATCCAGCGCGCCGAATGGCTCATCCATCAGGATCAGCTTCGGATCGTTGACCAGGACCCTGGCAAGAGCGGCCCGCTGTCGCATTCCTCCGGAGAGCTCATACGGTTTGGTGTTGGCGAATTCCGCCAGTCCGACCTCCTCGAGGGCGCTTTTGACCCGCGCAGCCGTCGCCTCCTTGTCGATCCCCCGCAGCTTCGGTCCGAAGCCGACGTTTTCTTCGGTGGTCAGCCACGGATAAAGGGTCGGCGTCTGAAAGACGACAGCCCGGTGGCGGTCCGGCCCCTCGATCGGCTCTCCCAGCATGGATGCCGTGCCGGAGGCAGGCTTCAGGAGCCCTGCGATGATGTTGAGCATGGTGCTTTTGCCGCAGCCGGACGGACCCAAGACACAGACGAAATCCCCTTCATTGATGATGAGACTCACGTCCTGCAGTGCATCGGTCGTATGTTTCTGTTTGTCCTGAAATTGCATGCTGATGTGGTCAAGCTCGACCACGCGGCGATTGGCCATGGGAGTTTCTCTCTTTCCTCTTACTTGCCGGCGACGGCCTTAATGGTCTCCGTGTCGACCGCCTTTTCGAAGTCCTCCAAAGACGGAAGGTTGGAGATGCTGCCCTGCTCATAGAGGAAGGAAGCGGTCTCATACAGTGTCTTCGCCATCATACCGTTGGAGAAGTACTGCTCATACTGTTCGGCAGCAGTCAGCCAGATGTTTCCGCCTGCCTGCTTCTCGGCGTCCTCTTCCGAGATGTTGAGGTTCTCTGCGATGGCCTTGACCGCTTCTGCTCGGTTGGTCGAATACAGCTGCAGGCCCTTTTCGGTGCATTCCACATATGCCTTGACGGCATCCGGATGTTCCTCGGCGAAGGCTCTGCGAACGACGGAAACGTCACAGGTCATATACCCCATAGCGGCGACTTCACCGGAATTGATGATCTCTTTGCCCTCACTGAGAAGCTCCGACAAGAGGGGCTCCCAGCAATAGGTGGCATCGATCTGGCCGTTGAACCAGGCGGCGTTGATCTCCGCCGGCTGCATGTCGATCAGATCCACGTCGGTCTCGGCGACGCCCTCGACCTGCATGGCTTTCAGAAGGCTGTAATGGGCTGTCGACGCAAAGGGTGTCGCAACCGTCTTCCCGACAAGGTCCTTGACACTTTCGATCCCACTGCCGTTCTTGGCAGCCAGATACTCAGATCCTCCCAGCACGACCTGCAGAGCGATGACCTTGACGTCCGCCCCGCTGGAGATGCCGTTGGCTGCCGGGCAGGAACCATACATGGCAAAATCGATATCCCCGGACATGAGCGCTGTATTGAGCTTCGGGCCGGAGGAGAAGGAGGAGATCTCCAACTCATACCCCAGTTTTTCAAAAGCCTCTTTGAAGTAGCCAAGCTGCTTGGCGATGGCTTCCGCATGAGGAAGCTCCTGAGTCCCGATCCGGACCTTGACGGCCTCTTTCTTCTGGGAAGAACAGCCGGCAAAGAGGGCAAGTACCAGGATGACTGAAAGGACGAGCGCAAGGATTCGTTTCATGTTTAGATCTTTCCTTTCCATGGAATGAGTATTCTCTCGGCCAGCCGAAGCAGGCCGTCAATGGCGATTCCGGTGATCCCCATCAGGATAATCCCGCAGAAGACGATATCGCTTCTGAGATAATTGCTGGCATCCAGCACCATCCAGCCGATGCCGGACCGGGCAGCGACCATTTCCGCCGCGACCAGGGTGGAATATCCGACGCCGATGGCGGTGCGGACTCCGGTGAAAATGTCCGGAAGGGAAGCGGGCAGGATCACCCGGGAGAACTGCTGCCAGCGGTTAGCCCCCAGCGTCTGGGCATTGGCAAGATAACTGTCACTGATCTTGAGGACCGCCGATGCACAGGCGATGTAGATCGGCGCAAAGCAGGCCAGAAACAGAAGGATGACTTTTGACTCGTTCCCGATGCCGAACCACAGGACCAGCAGGGTATAGTATGCGAGCGGCGGCAGCGGCCGGTAGAACTCAATAAGTGGATCGAACAGCCGCCGGACCGGGATCAGAAACCCGCTGGCGAGCCCCAGCGGGATCCCCAGCAACACCGAGCACAGGAATGCCAGTCCGAGGCGGCCCATACTGGAGCCGAAATGCTGTAGGAGGGTATGGTTTTTGTACCCGTCGCGGATCAAAGAACCAAAGGTCTTTAAGACGCTCCCCGGCGAAGGGAGCAGGCTTTCCCGGATCTGCAGCGTTGACGTCGCGATCCACCAAACCAAAAGGATCACGATCCATACGGCGACCGAGAGCCATCTCATTCGTTTTCCATCCTGTCGGTTCAACCACTTCACCCCATCTTTGATCTATGGTTTCATTGTACGAAGGAGGATTGTGCTGAGTCAACATATATTTGCTAAAGCACTTGTGCTGTAGCACAATCTATGGTAGCATAAGACCGAGGTGATTCGTATGGTAGCACTGCGGGATCTTCTCCCTCTGGTCCCTGATTTTAAGTTACAGCTGATCGCGGGAGAATCCGGTCTTGACCGGCCGGTCCGCTGGTTTCATATGGTGGAGAGCGTGACAGTCGCTTCGGTCCAGGAGGCAAACGAGCTCATCTTTACCACCGGTTCCGGTCTGAAAGACAAAACGGAACTCATCAAACTGGTCAAGACCATCTATCTCAAGGACGGTGCAGGGCTCATCGTCAACATCGGACCTTATCTCTCCGAGGTGGACAAGGAGACCATCGACTTCTGCAACAGTTTTTCCCTCCCTCTCTTCACCTGCCCCTGGGAGATCCCCATGCCGCAGATCATGAAACGGATCAGCAAGCGGATCGGTGAAAGTGAGGAGCAGGACGATCTGTTTGCCCAGGCACTTCGTACCGCGCTTTACGACATTCCCTTTTCGGCCGAACAGAAGAAAGCAGTCCAGCAGCGAAAGATCAAAAAAGCTACCGTCTGCTATCTTGCCTATACCGATACCCCGAAATACATCCTGCATCCGGATGCCGCCGTCTCCTCCCATCTGGTCCTCTTTGAAGAAGACGAGAAGACCCTTCTCTTCTTCGACGGTCTGGAAAAGGATGAGATCCTGTCCGCACTAACACGGATGTTGTCTTCCCTTCCCGCCCAGGCGTATTTTTTGCTGGGGCCCTCCTTTGTCCTGTCTGAGATCGGGCAGGCCTACCGGACGGGTCTCCGGTTCGTACGCCGGTTTTCACACCTTGCCTCCTCCCATGTCCTCGACTTCGCGGACACCGGGATCTGGCGGCTGCTCCTATCTCTGGAGGAGGAAGATCTGCTGAATCAGTTTGCCGAATCCCTCCTGGCCCCGCTTTCTTCCGACCCCTCCCTGACCGAACTCCTGCTTTCCTATCTGAAACACAACGGAAGTCTCAAAGCGGTTTCCGAGGAGCTTGGAATGCACAAGAACACTGTGACCAACCGGATCCATCGGGCAGAGGAAAAACTCGGTCTCGACCTTGCCGATCCCATGGACCGCCTGCAGGTCCATGTGGCACTCTTACTACAATCTTCCGGGACAGAATAATTGTGCACAAAAAATCCGCCTGCTTTTATTCATAGAGCCGAAAAAAGTTCACCCCACTTTATTTTCACCCCTCCCTTTGGCATAATAAGACTGATAATGACCCAATGAGGTCGAAATAATAGGAGGTCTATAATTATGGCAGTAGGTATTGCTCCTGGCATCAACAGAGAAGATCAGTGGCACATGAGCCGTTCCAAAGTCGAATGGTCCGACGCCGCAAAAGCAGCGAAAGAGAAATGCAAAGCTGAGCCGTACAATGCAAAAGCTTGGTACGACCTGGGTTGCATCCTGGAAGAAGAGTCCCTCTGGAGAGAGTCTGTAGACTGCTTCTCGATGGCTCTGATCTTTGATCCTTTCAATGCAGATTACTATATGCACAGAGGACATCGTTATCTGTCCATCGGCGAAGTTGCCAGCTTCACCGCTGACTTTGAGATGTGCTTAAGAATCGACCCGAAGAACTGGTGGGCTCTGTACTACATTCAGGAAGGCTTCACCGCTATGGGTTACTTTGACAAGGCAGAAGAGTATTGCAAGAGACTGTGGGAGATCTCCGATGAGAACACCCAGTTCGTAGATGCTGTTGCTGTTTGGTACTGCGAAGCCCTCGGCCGCAACGGCAAGTGGGATAAGTACAATGAGATCATCAACACCCCGTTCCTGGTCAAGATGATGGATGATCCGGAGACCAAGACTCCGTACATCGGCAGACTGAGATTCATGGCCGGTCGTGTCTCTGATGAAGAGATGCTCAAGAGACTGGATGAGATCCCTGCTGACCATCCGATGGCTGACGCTATGTTCTGCGGAACCGCTTGGGCTCTGATCGACAAGTGGTACTCCAAGGGCGAGACCGCCAAGGCTGATGAGCTCTGCGCCAAGGCTGCTAAGAGAGACAAGAACACCTGGCAGCTCACCGCCTACTTCCTGTCTTACTTCGAGGCCAAGAGACGTGGCTTGATCGACTAGTTTCAAACAAAACCGCATCGCTGAGCAGTTCAGCGATGCGGTTTTTTTGTTCCATTCGCCTGTGCTTTTGGCATTAGACGAAAAGGATACACTTGTCCTGATAGTAGTTAAGATCCGGATCGTGGGTCATCATGATAGACCGTCATCTTAACGATCGGCTTGCCATAACGTGAAATGATGATCTTGTCTTCCCTTCCGGGTCTCTCGTTGTAATATTACACAAATACGCAGTATTTTTTTTGGTTGGAAACGAGGTCTTCCTTCTCTTGCCTTTTCTTGTTCTCATTTTATGGAAGTGATATACTTTGGATGAAGGCAAGTCGCCTATTCTATCTTTGGAGGTAATGTTGTATTATGGCAGTAGGTATTGCTCCTGGCGTAACCAGAGAATCTCAGTGGCATATGACCCGTACCAATGTCGCCTGGTCCGAAGAGGCTCTGGCTGCAAAGGCTGCGGTCGATAAGGATGATACCAATCCGAAGCTTTGGTATGATCTGGGCGTGATTCTGGAGAACTCCGGTCTCTTTAGAGAGTCCGTCGATTGCTTCTCCATGGCCCTCATTTATGATCCGTTCAACGCTGACTATTATATGCACAGAGGACATCGTTATCTGTCCATCGGCGAAGTTCCGGCTTTCACCGCTGACTTCGAGATGTGTCTGAGAATCGACCCCAAGAACTGGTGGGCTCTGTACTATATCCAGGAAGGCTTCCAGGCTCTGGGTCACTATGAACTGGCAGAAGAGTACTCCCGCAGACTGTGGGAGATCTCCGACGAGAATACCGAGTATGTGGACGCTGTCGCTGTTTGGCTGTGTACCGCTCTCGCCCGTCAGGGAAAATGGGATGAAGTCAAGAAACTGTGCGAGACTCCGTTCCTGGTCAAGATGATGGAAGCTCCCGGCCCGCACTTCGGCTATCTGCAGAAGCTGGAACTGTTCGCCGGACGCATTTCTCCGGATGAGCTCTATGCGATCGTCGACAAGATGGAAAACAACGGCGGCTTCAGCTCCACCGGTTGGGGTCTGGTCGACTACTGGTATGCGAAGGGCGAGGACGCCAAGGCTGAAGCTCTTTGCAAGCGCATCGTCGCAAGAGACGAGGGCACCTGGCAGCTCACCGGTTACTTCTTAGCTTACTACGAAGCCAAGCGTCGTGGCTATCTGGCTGACTGCAAGTAAGAAATAAGACAACTGAATCGATTTAGGGGGAGGTTTATTTGGCCTCCCCTTTTTTCTATCCAAATATACTTTTTTAGGAGGAATGAATCTATGGCAACCAAAATCGCAGAAGGGATCACCAAGAGTTCTCAGTGGCATATTGACCGCAGCAAGGCCGAGTGGAGCGAAGAGGCAAAAGCGGCAAAAGCAAAGCTGGATCAGGATCCGCACAACCCAAAACTCTGGATGGAATTGGGACTGGCTTTGGGAGAGCAGGCTCTGTTCCGTGAAGCTATCGAATGCTACACCATGGGACTCGTCTATGATCCGTTCGATGCCATGCTCTACCGTCATCGCGGACACCGGTATCTCTCCATCGGAGAGGTGGAGAACTTCATGTCGGACTGCATGATGTGTCTGCGGCTTGATCCGACCAACTGGTGGGCCGCCTACTTCCTGCAGGAAGGCTTCTTCGTCAAAGGGGAGTATGAACTCGCGGAAAAAGCGGTCAAGTACTGTTTGGATATCACCGGGCCGGAGGACTTCCTGATCTCTGTCGTGGACTGGTACTGGATGATCCTGATGCGTCAAGGCAAGAAAGAGGAGGCCAAGCAGCTGCTGCATCTTTTGGACGGGGACTATCCGGGGCCGAGACCGGAACCGTATGTCAAGCGGATCGCGTTCTATCGCGGTGAGATGTCTCTGGCGGAGATGGAGGAACGCGTTCACTCCTTTACAGACAACGGGCCATTCTGCACCGAAGCCTATGGTCTGGCCAACTACTATATCTGTACCGGGGAAGATCAGAAAGCGGACGAGCTCCTTCTGGAGATCATCCGCCGGGATCAAGGTGCCTGGAACCTGTCCGGATACTTCTGTGCCGTCTGTGACGCAAAAGCGAGAGGTCTTTCCTTTACGCTGTAACGATCCGATCAAAAAAGCCCGCCTTCTGGCGGGCTTTCTTTTAATTTATTTTGATACTCTCTATCCCTGCAGGATGGTTCGGATCGCTTGCTCTCCGCAGTCCGGAAGAACGGTCTTTACGTGTTTTACCAATCGTTCCAGCGACTCCTCCGGTTCCCGCTCATAGACTTTTTCCCTAAAACCTTTTCCAAGGAACTGTTCCGGTGTGGCATATTCCGCCACGCCCCAGCCATAGGGCTGTCCGTATTTGTCCCGTTCGTACACGAAATCACTGATGAGAAGATATCCCTGACTTTGCAGCCGGTTGACGCTGGTATCAAATCCGCTCTTTTTTCCTTTGCCGTATCCGCCGAGTCCTTTGAGCCGCTTGGACAGGATGGGACCGTTTTGCTCGACAAGGGTATACAGTTCCTTATCCTTCCGGGAGGAAAGCCCGTCCTCATAACGGGCGTCAAAATCATAGCCGTCCCGGCGCAGATTGGCAAAGTCCGGGAACCATTCACTGCTGATGTAGACTGCCTTGTGCTCAAAGAACTTACCGTACGCGCAGCCCAGCTCCCGGATCACCGGTCCCTTCCACTCCCAGACTCCCTCCTCCGATTCGAACCAGGCCTCCGGCGCCACATGCTCGGCGATCGAGAACCCCGGGATGGAGTTGCGAAAGAACGGAACAAAACCGTACACCTTGATTGCTTCTTTCAGGTCCTCTTTGGTATGGATGGTAAAAGAAAGCCCTTTCATCACTGACACCTTTCAAAAACGGCAGGGTCGTCCCCTGCCGTTTTGCTTTTACTGGATATGACTGCTGAGCCAGGCATCCAGGTCCGCATAGCAGACATCCTTGTCCAGCTCGTTGTGGACCTCATGCCGGTCACCGGGATAGAGCTTCAGCGTAACATCCTTGACCCCCGCCTCTTCGACCCTGCGGGCCATCTCCTTGACGCCTTCACCGTAGTTGCCGACCGGATCTTCGTCACCGGCATAGTAGTAGACCGGCAGATCCTTGGGAAGCCGTTTGGGCCACTCAGGAGAGGTGACACGCTTCAGAAGCAGCATCAGATCCCTCTGTCCGCCCAGGGTGAAGTTGAACATGCAGTACGGATTGGCAAGATAGTCATCGATGACCTTTTCATCATGAGTGAGCCAGTCTTTCACTGTCCGCGGGTTCTCGATCTTCTTGAGATAATTGCCGAACATGAGTCCGCTGATCAGTTTGCTGTAATTCTTATCGCCCTTGAGCTTGCAGGCGATCTTACAAAGGGTCAGCCCGACTCCCAGGGCAGGATTCGGTCCACCGGTGCCGCTGAAGATGGCGCCGGCGAGTTCTTTGCCGTACCGGGCCGCATATTCCTCGGCGATGAAGGAGCCCATAGAATGCCCCAGCAGGAAGAAAGGCAGATTCGGATACTTTTCCCGGACCAGAAGCGAGAAGGAATGGACATCGTCCACAACAGTGCTCAGACCGTCATAGGGGCCGAAATAACCGAAGCTTTGAGAAGCGTCTCCGGTCTTGCCATGACCCAAATGGTCCTCGGCACAGACGACAAATCCCTTGCTGACTAAGAACTTGGCAAGATCATCATACCGTTCGCTGTTCTCAGTCATCCCGTGGACCAGCTGGACGATCGCTTTGGGCGGGATCTCCAGATCGAACCAAAGGTTGCCGTAGCAGGTGTTCACCTTGTTGTTCGAGGTAAAGGTCAAGATCTCTTTCATGAGTGTTCCCCCTTGCTTTCAATTCTCTTGATTTCCACTTTCATTACACACCAAATCCCATGTTTTTTCAAGTCCCGTCCCCGAATGGCATCATGTAAGATATCGTTTGTTTTTCCGCAAAAGAGTGATATAATAGAGAGCGAATTTTTCTGAAAAGGGGTGTCATTCATTGGACAAGAAAACCTTTTACATCACCACTCCGATCTACTATCCGTCGGATAAACTGCACATCGGACACAGCTACTGCACGGTAGCGACCGACGCCATGGCCCGCTACAAGAGACTGCAGGGCTATGATGTCATGTTCCTCACCGGAACCGACGAGCACGGCCAGAAGATCGAGGGCAAAGCCAAGGCTGCCGGCGTCACGCCGAAAGAATATGTCGACAATATCGTCGCAGGGATCAAGGATCTCTGGAAGCTCATGAACATCTCCAACGACCGCTTCATTCGCACGACGGACGATTATCATGAGACCTCTGTAAAAGCCATCTTCCGCAAGCTCTATGAAAAGGGCGATATCTATAAAGGGACCTACAAAGGCAAATACTGCACTCCGTGCGAATCCTTCTGGACGGAGACCCAGCTGGTCAACGGCTGCTGCCCCGACTGCGGAAGACCGGTCATCGATGCTGAGGAGGAAGCATACTTCTTCCGCCTTTCCAAGTACCAGGATCGGATCCTTAAGCTCTTTGAGGAGAATCCAAACTTCCTGCTCCCCACCAGCCGCGCCAACGAGATGATCAACAACTTCATCAAGCCCGGCCTGGAGGACCTGTGTGTTTCCCGGACCTCTTTCAAATGGGGCATCCCAGTGGACTTCGATCCGAAACATGTCGTGTATGTCTGGGTCGACGCTCTTTCCAACTACATCACGGCTCTGGGCTACGGCAATGACAGGTACCACGACTATGACAAATACTGGCCGGCGGATGTTCAGTTCGTCGGAAAAGAGATCACCCGCTTCCACACCATCATCTGGCCTGCCATGCTGATGGCGTTGGATCTTCCCCTCCCCAAGCAGGTCTTCGGCCACGGCTGGCTGCTCCTGGAGGGTGGAAAGATGAGCAAGTCCAAGGGCAACGTGGTGGATCCTGCTGTGCTGGCAAAGCGTTACGGCGTGGATGCTCTGCGGTATTTCCTACTGCGGGAATTCCCCTTCGGGACCGACGGTGTCTTCTCCAATGAGGCGCTGATCAACCGGATCAATGCCGATCTGGCCAACGACCTGGGCAATCTGGTCTCCCGGACCACCGCCATGGTGGACAAGTACTTCGGCGGCACTCTTCCTGTCGAACAGGAGCCGGACTCCATGGACGACGAGCTGATCGCCATGGTAAACGATCTAAAGGCTAAATACGAAGAGCAGATGGAGGTCTATGCCTTCCAGAGCGCTCTGCAGGAGGTCTTCAAGGTCATCTCCCGCGCCAACAAATACATTGATGAGACCGCTCCGTGGGCACTGGGAAAAGACCCCGAAAAGAAAGCCCGTCTGTCTGCGGTATTGTATATCCTTCTGGAAGCCATCCGCGTCTGTGCTATCTTCTTGTTGCCCTTCATTCCGGAAACGAGCGAAAAGATCCTGAACCAGCTGCAGGCCGGCGAGGCGCTTCGGTCCTACGAAAGCGCTCATTTCGGTCTTCTGCCGGCGGACGCCAGCGTCGTCAAGGGCGAGGCTCTCTTCCCCCGGATCGATGTCAAGAAAGAGCTGGAGCTCTTAGAGGCGGAAAAAGCGGCCAAAGAGGCTGCCGCTGCTGCCGAAGCCAAAAAAGAGGAATCCAAGGAACCTGCTGAGGGAGTTGTCTCTCTCATCGATATTTCCGACTTCCAAAAGGTCGATCTGCGCGTGGCACAGATCACCGCCTGTGAGCCGGTCCCCAAGGCAGACAAACTGCTGCTCTTAACACTGGATGACGGCAAAGGCGGACGTCAGGTCGTCTCCGGCATCCATGCCTGGTATGAACCGGCGGACCTGATCGGGAAAAAGATCGTCCTCGTTTCCAATCTCCAGCCGGCCAAACTCCGCGGAGTTCTTTCCGAAGGAATGATCCTGGCTGCCGACAGCGAAGACCGGGCGAAGGTGTTGTTCGTCGACGATAGCGTTCCCGTTGGTTCCAAGGTACGGTAATATGCTGCAGCACATTTTTGATTCCCATGCCCATTACGACAATGCGGCATTTGACGAAGATCGGGAGGCACTTCTTGCCTCCCTTTCCTCTTGTGGCGTCGAGCGGGTCGTCAACATCGGAAACAACCGCCGGTGCAACCAAAATGGGATCGAGCTCTCCAGGCAGTACGATTTCATCTCCTGTACCGTCGGATTCCACCCTGCTGATGTGGCGGAATGGAATGACGAAGTCCGGCGAGAACTGATCGTCCAAACAAAGGAGCCCAAGGTCCTTGCCATCGGTGAGATCGGATTGGATTATCACTATGAGCCATTTGACAAGGATCTACAGAAGCGGGTCTTTGAAGAGCAGCTCGTGATTGCGAAAGAGCTGGACCTTCCCGTGGTCATCCACTCGAGGGAGGCCGTCCAGGATACGATGGATCTCTTAAAAATGTACCGTCCGCGCGGGATCGTCCACTGCTTCTCCGGATCATTGGAGATGGCAAAGGAGGTCCTTTCTCTCGGGATGTACATCGGGTTTACCGGAGTTCTGACCTTCAAGAATGCCCGTAAGGCGGTCGAGGTCGTGGAATATGCTCCGCTGGACCGTCTCCTGCTGGAAACGGACTGCCCGTATATGGCTCCCGTTCCCCTTCGCGGACAACGCTGCGACTCTACCATGATCCGGTATACCGCTGAGCGGATGGCCGAGATCAAAGGGATCGATCCCCAGGTCCTGGTAGACCAGTGCCACCAAAACACCCTGCGCGCCTACGAGATCGAAAGCGGTCTCTGATCAAATACACCATTAAGGAGTAACAGCATGTCAGAATACATCATCGCGACCTCCTCCACCTCGGACCTGCCGAGGACCTATCTGGAACAGCATCAGATCCCGTTTATCTCCTACAGCTATATCATCGGCGAGACCGCCTACGAGGATGACTGCCGGGAAGAAAGCCGCCAGGCGATCTATGAGGGAATGCGCAAAGGCGACCGTCTGAAGACCTCGATGATCAACGAGACCCTCTACGAGGACTTCTTCCGGGATCTTCTGTCCACCGGAAAAGACGTTCTCTTTTTGGATATGAGCCAGAAGATGTCCGTCTCCTACCAGAATGCCTGCCAGGCAGCAGAGGTCGTCCGGAAAGAATTCCCGGATCAGGTTCTGTATGTCATGGACACCCTGTGCATCTCCGGAGGCCTCGGCCTTCTGGTGGATGAGCTTGTCACCCGCAAGGAACAGGGAATGAGCTTCGATGACGTGATCCGTTGGGGCGAGGCAAACAAGCTCAAGATCGCCCACCGGTTTACCGTGGATGACTTAAACTACCTGAAAGCCGGCGGAAGGGTCTCCAATGCCGCTGCGCTGGTCGGCTCCATCTTGGGCATCAAACCGGTCCTGTATGTTCCGGACGGCGGAACACTGGATGTCGTGACGAAAGCCAGAGGTCGGAAGGCCGCCCTCAAGGCGATCATCGACAGCGTCCTTCACGACCTGAGCAGCGTCAATGCTTCCGGCACCAAGATCCACATCCTGCAGGCAGACTGCCGGGCGGATGCCGAAGTTGTCCGGGATACCGTCAAGAGTGCGATCCCGGAACTGGGAGAGATCACCATCACCAATCTCGGCGTCGTCATCGGCGCCCATTGCGGCCCTGGTCTTTTGACCGTCTTCTATCTCTGTAACGGAAGGACCCCCAACTGATCCAAAGGAGGATTCTATGGACCGAATTCGAATCGTTTGTTTCGGTGATTCGCTCACCTGGGGCGATGACCCTGTGACGAGAGAACGCATCGAGGAAGAAAACCGCTGGACCGGAGTCCTGTCCCGCCTGCTGGGAGACCGGTTCCAGATCCTGGAGGAAGGACAGAACGGACGCACGATCGCTACAGACGATCCTGCCGAAGGGGAAAAGAACGGGATGTCCTACATCATCCCCTGTCTCGAATCCCACAAGCCCCTGTCCCTTCTGATCGTGCTGCTGGGCACCAATGATCTCAAACAGAAATTCTCCTATTCTGCCGCCGATGTGGCCGGCGAGATGCGCCGGTTTTTGGAAAAGGTCCAATCGTACAACACCTTCCGGCTGGGAGGAACGATGAAGGTCCTTCTGGTCGGTCCGCCGGTCATCGGACTGGGTGGCCACGGGTCCTGGCTGGACGAGCTATTCTGCTTTGAGCGTGCCTGTCCCCTGTCGAAGGAACTTCCTTCCCGTTACCGGGAGGTGGCCAAACTAACCGGATGTTCCTTTGTGGATGCCTCCTTGTTCGTACACTCCAGCGACGTGGACGGAGTCCACCTGGACCGGGAAAACCAGAATCGGCTGGGGCAGGTCATTTACGACGCCATCCGGGAACAAAAGCTGCTTCCTCTGGAATAACGCAAACAAAGAAAGGCATGGAACGAAAGATCGTTCCATGCCTTTTTGTTTTCCTTTGACGCTC